>JACCDO010285362.1_pt1 | contig 13993 bp, 7 predicted proteins | sample 7446101 | NCBI WGS metagenome assembly JACCDO01 (sample SAMN15323440, study PRJNA562643) | freshwater metagenome | isolation source: river surface water | place: USA:Blue River Watershed | collected 2017-08-16
CGGGGAACAAGGGAGTCGGAGATAACGGCTTCGCTGATATAATTATGTCAAGCAAAGCAAGTATTCCGCGCGCAGGAGGTGGTCAACGAAACAGTAACAACGACGGGAAAATATTCGTCATCAACAAGCCGTTGGAGCTAGAGAAACTCTCGCTTTCGGGCACTTCGTTGACGTCCTTCGGGATCGCCTGCATGGCGGAGCGGTGTCCGGCATTGAGGTACTTGGATATTAGTTACTTGGAGCATGTCAATGACGCTGCTATTAGTGTAGTAGCTTGTTGTTGCACTCGATTGCGCGACTTCAAGGCAGATAATTGCTACTCACTCACTGATCAATCGATTGTTCAGCTTTGTTACTCTTGCAAGCATCTGGAGGTATTGTCACTCGCATCAGGCAAACGGTACACAGATGCGTGGGGCACCCGGTTTACTCAGTACACCGATGACGTGGTAGTCGCAGCGTTCGAGGGATTGTATAATTTGCGGGAGATACATTTACACAACCAATTCGGGATCCACTTCGCCAATTCCTGGTTGTTGAGTAAATTCCGGCGCACTGGACATAACAGGATCAGGGTGATCGACATGCGGGGCGTCGAGGAGGTCAGCATGGATCACATCAGCTTGATCTTCAGTAGATGCACCGAGCTGAATGACGTGTACATGTCTGGCCCGGAGGCCATATCATGGGTGCAATCGCAAGAATTCATCGATAAAGCGTTCAAGTTTTCTGTTTACGCCAATGTTTTCGGGTATAACTACACCGACAGCCACTTCGAGAATTTAGGAGATGACGAGTCGTTGGGCGACTTGTCGCTGAACCAGTCCCTGCACACGCTTAGTCTGCTGGATAACGCCACTCCAACGATCGTTTCCTCGGCGGTTTCCGCATTTACATCGCAAACTTCTCTTGCAAAACAACAAAAAAGTAAACTTGAGAAAGAGGAATCCATTCGACGCAACAAAACGGCGGGTGAATACCCCGCAAATTCACCCAAAGCAGCGGAACTGATAGCTGGAGACGAGCCCAGCACCTTCAAGCCGCTGTCACCGCACTCCCTAGCTAGTGTCTGGCGGTTTCGCGATCAATACATCCGTCGTCGCTTGACTGAGAACAGAGCAGCAAGTGTAATTGGATTCAAATTTCTACTGCATCGTATGTGGATGAAGCTGCGTCGAGGTATAAGTGCCCGCAAGATATCCCGTTGGTACATCCGCCGCATCGAGGAGATACGGTTCCAGGCCAAGCTGCAAGCTTTCATCCAGAATAGAAGCGCCAGGTTGATACAGCGGCGATACCGGGACGTGTTGCTGCCTATGATGATGGCTGCCATGAAGATCCAAGGTATGTTTCGGCGGTGGGTTTTCTTTAAACGCGTGCTATTCCGAGCCAACAGAGTCCAAGCAGCAATTAAAATCCAGAAAATTGTGCGCGGAATGATAGTGCGATTGAGTGACAAGTTTATTTTGGCCCAATTATTCCTAAAACTCCCACCGTTTTGGAGGGCGATCATGAAATCAGCACCTCCGCCCATACCCGCTGGACAACGCTATCGGAAGGAAAAGAAAACTATTTTCCCTTACCAAATAGAAGACTCGTTGGGTCAGACGAAGGTGATGTTGGACCACATCCTGACGGAGGTCGCACAAGACGGGGTGCTGCAGCCCAGGCTACCGTTTGTTGTGCCGCAACCATTCGATAAGAGTCCGTATGTGTCACTGAATGACGGACGGAAGATGACATTCTATTCGCACGTGAATGGCCTACTTCACAGCGATGTCAAGCGTTCTACCTTGCAAGCGAAATTGGCGCACGTTCACGACCTTTCTGACTCCTCGCTGTCCAAGGAAGACAAGGTGAAAGCGCTGAAGAAGCTGGTATCCGAAGAGATCGATAGCCATCAAAACACGGTTCACATATTCAACATGACCTTCTGGCCTCTAACCGAGCCACCTCGCGACACCGATGTGTCCACGTTAGAGCACGACCCACTTCTAAATAACTTTGAAGTTGCACAAAATTCTCGTACTACATTGTATTGCGAGGTATGTCGGACTCGTTTGCTTTCCATCAATTGTAAGACTTGTCAACGTGGTTATTGTTTCTACTGCGCATTCCGCAGTCATACCGAGAGCACTCGCCGCAACCACATGATGGAAGTCATGGAGCCGCGCATTATCAAGATTAAAGAGGTCTCGAAGTCGCTTATTTACCACATTGACATGGCCAAAAAGGCGTCATACGACCTGTCTTACCTAGTGAAATACATGCGTTCCGCTAGTGAAGTCAAGCGCATACAAGCCGAGAAACAGATGGCGAAACAGATGGAGTTGCAGGAAGAACAGCGTCGACAAGCTTATCTACGAGCGCAGAACGAAGGAGTGCACAAGCACCAAGCAGCTACTGTTATATCACTAGTGTACCGTGTCTTCAAAGCAAAAAAAATCGTGCGAGAAAAGCGTTTGAACTTGGAACTAGAGACTGTTAGTGTGCGTTTGAACGCGAATAAAGGCATCTGGGTCCCGGTGCAGGTGTTGTATCGGTTATACTCAACCAAGAAATGGTTAAGTGATCGAGGTGTTAAGTTTAAAACCAAAAAAGGTAAGAAGAAAAAGAAAATTGTCAAGAAAGACGAGGACGCGGAGGCCAAGATGACGTACGACCAGCTGCTGACAAGGATCAATTTCGAGCTGCAAACCCGGCAAAGAATGAATAGAAGAGAACTTTTCTATCAGATTTATGACAAATTCTCGATTGCATTAGCTCACGTGGAAGCCAATATAACCTACTGGATGGACGTCACCAAGAACCTTCCCGCGCAAGAGGCGGAGCTGTTGGCTGTGCGGAACAAGTACAACCACGAGCACGAAGTGATGAGTCAAGACATCGTTGCATTGAAGCCAACGGTTACTCCTACAGAGTATGAAAAACTAGAGAAGAAATTACAAAAGCTCTTGTATAAGGTAGAGACTTCAAACCAACGGTTAGATAACTGTCAGAACATCAAGTGGTGGGCGACACAGCACATGCGCTCCTTGTATCGTCGCCGCGCAGCGATGCTCACTAGAATCCAAGACACATTCCACAGATTAGAGTGGGTCGCCAACGAGAGCGCAGTCATCGACCACGTCCTATTTCACTTGGATTTCCGAATAAGTAAATATAACGGCTTAGTTGCGTACAAAGAAGTGTATGAGTGGCTTTTGCGCCATAGAGCATACAGTGAAGAGCACAGCGCGGCGCTAGATGCGCAGCAGGAGACGATCCTGCTCGAAGAGTTGAATCGTATTGACCGCGATCATCACGCCACTATTGAGTTCGACTCACTCATGGGTGAGTTGCATAATTCTATAATTGCCGACTCTCACTACGCCGGTGAGAAAGTTGCGTTGGATATCAGGGCTCTGGAAGTGGCACCTGGCACTGACGAGGCATTGCGAGTGTCAGAGCAGTTGCTGCTGATTAAAAGGCGTCAGAATCAGTTACGCGAGAGTGTCTTAGACACGTTGAAGCAGGGATTACAAGTGAAGTTCGATGAAGAAGATCAAGTCAACACCGCCAGTTACTCCTTTCCCACCGACGATCCCAGTTTCACCATTGAAGACATGCCGAAGATTACCTGTGAGTTAATAGATCCGTTCCACGCTCATCGCCACTTCAAGGTCATGGACTTCATTGCCGTGTACTACACACAGCCTTGGTTGAGTGTGATGGCTGTTGCAGACGTCAAGTTTGAAGAGCAAATCAAGTCAAAAGAGCTGGAGCTAGACACGAACACCAAAATCCACACGAACTACGTGAACCAAATCAACGAAAGCCAGCAGAAAATCAAGGAAAACAAAGAAAAAATTCAATTCTTAGAGCAAGAAATCACTTTGCGAGAAGAGAAACCAGAGGAAGAAACGAACGACGAAGAGCAGATCCGCTTGGAGGTGCTGAAGGTCATGCGCACTGAGATCATGAAGAAGGACGGAGAAATATCTTCGTTGGAAGCCATCATCAAGAAGGTAGAGGAGATGGTCCCTGGCGCATTGGCTCTCATCGAGAGTAACCGCAACGAGTTGGATATAATGCAGGATAAACTGCGTATTCGAGTAGCGGAGCGAGAGCACATTGCCGGCAGTTTCTTGGGCAAAGAAGAGACATTCATTGAAGAACTTTTTGATAAAGTCGCGCAGAAGTTGAGTGATCACGACAAGCAAAGCAACAAGGCCGTAGACCGGTTGAAGTATTGTGAGATCGCCGCCTCAGAAGCCTTTATTAACGAGAAAATCTTGGCTAATAACCTGCACGTGGAAGAGCGCAACGCGCTGTTTATACCCATCGGCACCGTCCGTTACGAGTACCAGGATGTCATGCACAAGGTACACAACCGCATCGAAGGCCCCGCAGCAAATTGGCTGCGTATTTATGCAGAAGCTCTCGTCCTTGGCGCGTCCATGGACGTGCGATACAACGAGAAGAAGAAGAGTCTGTTGGAGAGAGACGAGCACGACGTGCAGGATTTTATTAAGAAAAAAGCGTACTATTCCAAAGTAACGGACTTGGTGACTGACAGCCTCCTGTTTGAGCGCCGACAGCGCTCGACGCAGAAGGAGTTAGAAGAGAGAATCAGGCGAGTGCAGATGTTCCGTGATGACTACGCGCGGCAACTGCGTGAAGCTAATGAAGCCAAAGCCAAAGAAGCTGCGGAAATACAAGAGAAAGTTGAAAAAGCACTTGCTGATGCCGCTATCAAGAAGAAGCCGTTATTAAAGCAAATTGCGCAAGCAACCAAGCGAACTATTCGAGGGATCAAGGACGCTATCGACCACATGAATCACGCTGCAGACGTGGCAATGGACAAAGAAGAGCAGCGTATGGCTATGCGTATGAGAAGTAAGAATAAAGACAGTGGGGATCGACCCGAAGGCATACGCCGCATGTTCATGACGCAAGGTCAAGAGGAAGGAGATGCGTTCCAGAAGCAGCAGGACTTACTACTCGACAAGGGCTTGCCATACTACACAAGGATGGACAGAAGCTTCGGTAACCAGATATTCATCTGGACGGAGACCACCTTCGATCCCTCGCAGTTTATTACCACTCTTGAGTTGGCCCATAAACTGGATGCATCGCCACTGTACAAGGACTTGAGCGAGAGCGGCTTTGAACCAGTCACCCACGACTCCACGAATCTAGTCATATGGATCAAGCGCGACAAGACCAAAATACGGTCGATAGGCGGGCTTGCGGTCTCGTTTAGCGAGAAAGAAGAAGTGCGCAACTCCGTCGATGGATTCATTAAAATCGAGCAAACATTGAGTGATTTCGACCTTCCGGACGTCTTCTTATGGTATAAACAAACGATGAAGTTGCAGACGGGCACGGCCTCCGCGGACACCAACACACTCATCAACGAGGTGCTGAAATCCCGTGAATTATTGAAGAAAAAGCCTGACGACAAGAACTTGCAAGCGTTGATACGCCGTCAAAACGATGCGTTAGACGCCGCGTACAAGAAGCAACAAGAGTACGAGGTCACGAACCCGCTGCGGAGCGCCGCGGACTTGATGGCTTTGAGCGTTGATGAACTGCAGAAATGGATGGAAATATTCGAGCGGTTTGATGCCAGGAAGTCGGGATTTCTGACCGTTGACGACATTTTTGTTGGGTTAGAAGAAACCCCGACGAGCTACACCCGCTATGTGTTCGGCCACGTGGATGCGTTCAATTCCAACCAAAAGGTTGAGTTCGGCGACTTCATGAGGTCGATCGCCACGTACTGTTTCTTCGGGAAAATGGAAATTTGTAAATTTTTATTTACTTTTGCAGATCGTGAAACAAAACAAGGTACTTACTCATGCATGCATGTCCCCTTACTCACTCACTCACTGACTCACCTACTCACTCACCTACTCACTCTCTGACTCACCTACTCACTCACCTACTCACTCACTCACCTCAACAAGGCACTATTACTCACGAGCAGTTCGTGCAGTTACTAAACACGATGCATCCGTACGACAAGAAGCGAGCAAAGCGCGCCCTGAAGGAGCTGAACATGATCAGCGGAAAGGTGATGAAATTCGACGAGTTTTACGCCATCAACGACATGTTCCCAGCCATGTTCTACCCCGCGTTCCGCCTCCAAGACACCATGCGCAAGAAGACGATGGGCAATGATTGGTACGTGGATAAACTCAATAAATACAAGCAAGTAAGGAAGAAAATGACTGCCGTCGGCACTAAAGTGGACGAGATGGCGGAGTTGGAGATGAAGCGGTTCGTGGAGGACCAGGCGAGGGAGAAGCGCATGGCGCAGCGCGACATCGAGATCAAGAACGAGACAAGCACGGTCAGGAAGGCCCTGCTTGAGGCACAACAATTTTTAGATGAAGTTTCTTAAAATATTTGTATTTTTATGTAGATACTTGACCACTTGCTCTTCCTCTCGCCACTACACACCCACGTAGGGCGCACCGCCTGCTACGTGAGGAAAGATGTCCGTTGGGGCACCGGTACGATTCGATCCGGTCAAAAAAATTTGAACTCCAAAAATTTGGACCAAAATATCTTCCTTTATTAGTTAGAGAGCAGAGAATCTTACCAAGTTGGCACAGTCATGCTTGCGTTCCTGCCTAAGGATCCTCATATTCTAGTCGTCTACCTCGTTGCTGTGTCGGTTGCATCAGCGTGGGGTTTACTTGTGCTTTACTTGGCATATCAACGTCTTGCTGCATTTTATTGGCGATTCAATGAAGATGGGACATTGTTCAGTGAAAGCGATTACTTCCGGCTTTGCGATGGATGCCAACATGGCACGCTGATACTGCCGCCATCGTTTGTTGTCTATAAAAGACGGACAGCAATCAATCAATTATCCAAGTTTTTAATAGATAACATGTTGAACATCAAAGAGTTTGATGTAGCAACAACGACGGAGAACTCACTCTCCCACTCCATCTGCCCGTTAATCTGCTTTGTAAATGCAAAAAGTGGCGGTAATCTGGGTAAGGACGTTATTATTCATCTTCGAAGGCACTTAAATCCTATGCAAGTTCATGATCTATGTCGCGTTGATCCGTTAAAAGTAATACAAAAATTTTCCAAGTTGAAGAACTACAAGATATTAGCATGCGGCGGGGACGGCACCGTGAGCTACATCTTGGAGATACTGGACAAGCATTACAAGAGTAATACTTCTAATCGTCCACCTGTTGCTGTACTACCCTTAGGTAATACTCACTCACTCACTCACTCACTCACTTACTTACTTACTTACTTACTCACTCACTCACTCACTCACTTACTTACTCACTCTTTAGGCACTGGCAACGATTTATCAAGAGTGTTGAATTGGGGCAAGACGTTTACTAATGTCGATGAGTTGCCTTCGTACTTGGAGCATGTGGCGAACAGTACCGTTGTGGAGTTGGATCGGTGGGAAATGGTCGCTCACAAACTCCGCGGCAACAAGTACGTGGAGACGAAGAAGCGATACATCAACAACTACTTCGGCATCGGTGTGGATGCTAAAATTGTGTTAGATTTTCACAATGCTAGGTAATACACTCACTCTTACTCACTCGCTCACTCACTCACTCACTCACTCACTCAGGAATTCTGCTCCGCACAGGTTCTTCAACCGCCACATCAACAAATTGTGGTATGGGATCATGGGGTGGAACGAGATCTTGGAGCGAAATTACAAGTCATTCAATAAATTTTGCGTTGGTTACGGTGACAAGCGAGAGGCCCTAGCCGTTGACGACGAGGTCGAAGGGATCATCTTGTCTAACATAAGCAGTTACGCAGGTGGCACGCGGCTGTGGACGGGGAACAGCTCCATGTCCGACGGGTACTTAGAGGCCGTTGCAGTGCAGGGTTCCCTTCATCTGGCACAAATCAGGGTTGGAATGAGCGATGCAATCCAGCTAAATCAGGGATTTTATTATGAATTTGAATTGACCAAACCGGTGCCAGTGCAGGTAGACGGCGAGCCGTGGATTGAGCCGGCGGGCAAGATAGTAGTCAAGTTTGCAAGTAAAGCGTTAATGCTTAAGCGGCAAGAGAACAATGACAACGAGATAATAAATAGTGTCATGGATTGGGCGAGTAGTAAAGGTAAATACTCACTCACTCACTCACTCACTCACTCACTCACTTACTCACTCACTCACTCACTCACTCACTCACTTACTCACTCACTCACTCACTCACTCACTCACTCACTCACTCACTCACTCACTCGCTTACTTACTCACTTACTCACTTACTCACTCGCTTGTACTCAAGGCGTAATCAATAATAAACAAAAAATTGAATTATTGAAAGAATTTTCGAAGCGCTACGAAGCCGCCGCTACTCGCGAGCATGGCACTGGCCTGTTTCGGGTGCAATCGCTGTCGCCCGAGAATTCCTTGCGGCGAACCAGGTCCAGCTCAAGAAAGAGAAATGACAAAAAGGCCGCCAGCAGCGCAACCTTGAGCAACGAGGTGGCGCTGGGGTACCTAGACAGAAAACGATATGCTAATTTGTGATACACTGTGATATAATATATACATTCAATTTACTCACTCACTCACTCACTCACTCACTCATGGAGTCACTGACTGCATCTTGAGTCTTGAAGCGCGTCTGGTAGTCTTTGACCAGCAGGTCGCCAAAGGTGGGAGCTAACGTTCTTAAAAACACTTTGACGAGCAGCGAGCCAAGCTGTGCAACTATGAGACGAATGGGCGGCAGCGACAGCACCGAGGTGATGTCTTCAGGTAGCGGCACATTCACGTCGAACCACACCTTGACTTTGCACGACACGTCTAAGGCGTCGACACTTCTCTGCCGTTCCTTCCACGATAGTTGCACCTCGAAACCTGTCTGAATAGAGGACTTGCTTTTCACTCGCACTTCCACCAGCTCATTTCCCTCCGACGGCGCAGCCGCGTCACTCGTGGATATCGTTTGGTTGTCTATCAGCCAAACCGGCAAAGCCTCGCCAATAAAGGCAGATGAATTTGAAACTGTGCCTAAATAAGTAAGTGAGTGAGTGAGTGAGTGAGTGAGTGAGTGAGTGAGTGAGTGAGTGAGTGAGTACTATTATTGTTTTTCTTATTATTGATGAAAAATAGCTCCGTAGACCGCATACGCACGAGGTTATTCGCTGGCTCTGGTTTCACTTCAACAGATGTTGAGAGCGTGGTATCTAATTTCAACCTCGGACTACTACTGATACCATATGAATACATGGATGATATATCACCAAGGGGAATATTCAGGACGAACGTGTCATTGCACTCTTCCGATCTACTGACTAAAGACGAGTCTAATACGCTGTACTCAGTTGCAGGCAACGACAAGTAAGTAATTGCATTAACAGTATTATTTAATGATAACTTGTGTACATGTGATGATACAAAGGAGATCTTCAATGGCTTTAATTTCTTTGCCACCCCTGCAGTTGATGCATTTCGTGGCATGAATAACGATGGTGACGCCAATTTTACTAAACCAATTCCTTTCTCAAGCAATGTATTGATAACAGTCGATTCGGTATCAAGAGATTTCATATCCTTTAATACCACCCACTTCGACTGTTTTCTGCACATGAATGCAGTCGAAGTGGATAACAACAGTATCAGGGGAAGCAGCACGAGGAGGAGCATGATATATTGTTAATACGTAATTATTGTCCGGAAGAAGCCTTTCGTCGTTCACTTAGGATCTTATTATGCTCAGACTTGCGACACTCTTTATATGCATCAAAAAAAGGCTTACACTTGACATTGTCTCCACTCTCGAGGCATTTATAACTTTCTTTGGCCAGTTCACTGCACTCTGTTCGCAGCTTGGATGCCTCCATTCCTTGTGTGATGGGCATTGGGCAAAGCTGACAAGAACAAAAATAGGCGGCCTTAGAGGCCTGTCTGGTTTCTGATTATTAATTATTTAATGGTTAAACCCCGCGCACTAACGGGTTAAATGCAGCCGCAATATAAGGAAACGGGGAGCACGCAAGCTTAGAATATCATCTCCCTCTTTCCGTCGTCATTGAAATCCACATCCTTTCCTTGCAAGGATTTTTCTTTCGTAAATTTAAAAAAAAAAGGAAGGCAGACGGTTTTTCTTTGCCTCTTTGCGCTGTTTATTCTATTGCTTGTTTATCTATAGGCAATATAGAATGCCGCCACCATATAGATGCTGCGGAATAACGCAGATGTGGCTGCGCGGGGAGGTAAATATCACTTATTAATAATTTATTCATTTTGTCTTGTTTTCCGCTCCCTGCCTGTAAACACATTTAATTTCATGCTTACTTTGTAATTTATGTTCATATCTAGGCGCATCAAGCAAGTATTGAAGATCTTGTTGCTCAGTTCAAGAGATTATCTAAAATATTTTTAGTTGTGGCAGTGCTCATTGGTTACAATATTTTCCCAGCTTATATATCCTACCACAATCATGAGAAAGGAGGAGTGGAGTTACTATCACTTGCAGTGATCGGCTTCATACTGTATGTCTTGTCGGCAATTACTCTGAAATTAGTCGCTGAATCTCAAAAACATCCAATTATACCGATTGCAATCGCTGTTAAAACAAGTGTTGTAATATTTTACGTTATTAAAATTTGTTTCAATATTGCTGCACTATCACAAGGTGCAGGTGGGCTTGCTTATGCTTATTCCATCAACATTGTTTCAGCCTTGATAGTACTCGGCATGCAGATACCAGTCATTGCAGTACTTAGAATACTTCAAGCGAAAATCAAAGCAACAGAAATAAATGCCAGCTTGATTAAAGCATCTAACGATCGCATGGTGTAAAAATAGTATCTTATTGTTTATCTCCTATACTGTAATTATTTGTATATATTAATCCCTAATCCCTACTAGTAACGAAGTTCGGCGGCCCCGAGAGAGAGATCGTTACCCGTCGGTAAGACTATCTCATCTCGGAAGCGGCATTAGTAGCAGCGTTTCCTCGTTAGTGTGCAACGGGTAGGCTCTCCGTTTGGAAACAGTGTGGTTGATATTGTATCAATTAAACGGTTACAATGGCACGCAGTGAGAGTCAAGCCTTACGCATAGGTGACTATATCACTCTTAAATATCTGAAATTTTCTGTGTTTATGAGTGGAGAAGGTGTGTTTCATGATGAAGTTTGTGTCAATCCAAGGTAAATTCATACTGATTTGTATACCGAAATCTTACAGTCCCTCACTTCTTACTTATTAATAGTCTATCAAATTTTGAGGATCATTTATTCCAAGTTTGTAACCAGCTGCAGTATTCAGCAGCTAATGAATATGATGAATTCATGGAAAACTATGGTGGAAGCATAAGCGAAATGAATGATTATTCCACTAAGAAGCATCTTGAAGCATTGATTATAGGTAAACATAACGAGATTAAAATGAATGAAACATTTATGAAAATGAAAACAACAAATTTTGTATTATTTGGTGATATTGTACAGTTGCGGCATGTGAAGAGTGGTAAATTCGTCACGATTAGGCCGAATGAGTTAGCTAGAGACGAGAGAGAGAATCTGTGTGTTTACCTGAGTGCTGATGGTAGTCAGTTATCATGGTTACAATTACTTCCTAGATTAAAAATTGATCGTGAAGGAGATAAAATATTAGCGAATACTGAAATGCTACTGCGCGTTGCGGAGCGGCAACAAGAGTTCTTGCATTGCTCGGAAAAGGAGCCACCAATAGGGAAGCTGAGAGAAGTCAACTCGTCAATAGAATATGCCTCGCCATGGAGGATGTCCATCTATCAATCATCGCGTGATACAATCGATGAGAAGAAGCTTCTTCTCGGCCAGCTAATCAGCATAAGAGACCCCGAGACGCAGTCGTACTTATGCCCGTTTGAACTGGACCATAAACCCCCTGCTAAGAAATTAGAACCAATCGAAGAAAATAGTGATACAGGGTCAGGTAGTGATGCGTCCGACGACGAGTCAGGTGATAACAAGAGCGTAACGTCCGTTGAAGAGTACAAAGCCGAGTTCGGTGAAGTGGTTCTGAAGCCAATGGATGTGGAAAACCTAGACACGAATGCGCTGTGGTTGATGGAGGCGAAAGGGTTGGTGAAAGGTGGCCCAATCATGTGGAAAGCAGGTCAAGTACACCTGCGACACCTCAATTCCGGGAAATATTTGTGTGTTCAAACCGAGGAGCTAACGGACAAGACCATCTTCGTCATGACCAACTCCCTGGACAAGTCCAGCTTGTTCCAAATCAACGAGTTGCACAGCACTAATGAGTATCTGAGTGACTCCAAGGCAATACAGCTAAGAAACGGTCACATGATACTAGAAAGAGGTGAATATAGTGATCGCCATAAAGTCTTCTCTTGCGGCGGGACGCGCCACAAAATGAAGGCCGCCAGTCTGATATTAAACCGTTACAACCAACCTAGTGATAGTAAATTGCATCAAAATGAACCTGTGCGCGCTCCTCTCGATGTGCACGTAGGGATTTCGAGTCTAGTTAACTTGACCAAGTTCTTAGATATCACATCAGTCCCACCTGCTAAAGCAACCGGGATTACTTCTATTTGGACCACGTTGAACTCGAGTGACAAGCACTTATTCACGTCGATGGTGGAGCGGATCATCCGTTTTGTGCAGGGATTTCCTGTGTTAATTGACCCAAATTTAAAAGATTCTTATAAAGTGAGTAAGCACGTCATTCGGCGCCGCCAGCACATGTTTCGGGAGCAAGGGATCCTGTCTGTTGTCCTGCAAATGCTAGATAAACTTCGTCCTATCACAGACCGAAGTATCTCCGGTGACGCGGCCCCTCAGCAGTACGCGGATGGTGGGTTGTTATATGTCGGCAGAGCGGTTATATCTGACTGTTTAAAGTTATTGAAAGAGATAGTTAAAGATAACAATGCGAACCAGATGACGTTAGCTGACAACATGCTCATTATCCTCGCGCACGTGAGTATCGACCCCATCGCCGCATCGATTGCGCGGGAGATGTTCGGCAGCAATCGAGAGCTGCAAGAGACCAAGATCGGACCCAAAGAGTTCAATATTTTCACCGAAAGAATGCGTGAAAGCGAGTTTAATAGCATGTATTTGAAGCTGATTCACGCCTGTTGCTCCACCAACGGACTCGCTTTGCCCAAGAACCAAACCACGATAAGCCGGATCCTGTTCGATAAGTGCCAGGATATCCTGGTGTCGGTGAAGTCCGAGTACGACAGCAGCAACCAAGTGACGTTGCCCGGTACTATTATCTCGAATGAATTGTACCTTCCGGCACCGAACTCGGTGTACTTCAATCAAATGCTCGGTCGCGCTCTTGTACTCAAGGGAATCCCTAACGTCTTGCTGACCTGGTCCGCCTCGTCCCGCGACTTGCAACCGCAAGAATTATTTGGAAAGAAATACGTCAACATGTTGGATTTGTACCGGATTTTCAAGCCAGTGGGTCAGTCGCAAAAGGCGGGGGGCTCCACCAAGGTGAGGCCTGGGGGTGACAAAGGAAAAGTTATCGCGGATTTCTTTGTTGCGCAATTGAATTTAGCTGCCGAAATGTGTTTAGGAAGGAACTACCAAGTGATTGCGATGATGGAGAACCTGTACAAGTTCGACATGCTCTTCACCATCATGCGCTCCAACATCACCGACGCCATCAAAGGCGCTGCAGCGAGGCTGATTACTTACATATATATTGACCGCGACCCGCAGATCTTAACGACGCTGCCTCGCCTCACTAGAACCCTCACGGAGTGCAGTCAGACATCGGCATCCACGATCCTCGCGGTAGACGACGACCGAGTCTACTACTTCGGACTGCTGCAAGCCGCGATATCCGAGGAGGTGAAGCAGCTGAAGGGCAAGCCATTCGGTCAGTTTTCTTCTTCGATCATGCTTATGTTGAAGTACCTACTCAGCTACAACTTCTACGGGAACAAGGAGAAGCTGTCGGACATCGTCGATCCGTTGGTGAACTGCCTGATGAGACAGAGTCTCCCCTACGAAGATGTGTTGA
>JACCDO010557003.1_pt1 | contig 13992 bp, 7 predicted proteins | sample 7446101 | NCBI WGS metagenome assembly JACCDO01 (sample SAMN15323440, study PRJNA562643) | freshwater metagenome | isolation source: river surface water | place: USA:Blue River Watershed | collected 2017-08-16
AGCTCGTATAGCAGCTGAAAGACAAGCTAAGCAGGCAAGTGAAGAAAGTGCAAGTAGTGGTGGAGGTAGTAGTAGTAGTAGCAACCCACCACCAATGTTCGGTGGATTGGGAGCACGAACTGCCGAAGATGAAGATGCAGAATTGCAAGCTGCAATTGCATTATCTTTACAAAATAGCATGAATATTAGTGAAAGTAGTAGTAGTAATCCCGTAGTAGCCACTGAAAGTGAAGGCATGTCTGAAGAAGACGCGGCACTACAAGCAGCTTTGGCGCTATCATTAGGTGCCACTACTCCTTCTACCGGGGTTACGTTTAATAATCCTGATTTCGTTAGTTCCCTTCTAGCTGGCAGTGCCTTGGATCCTTCCTTTACATCCATGTTACTTGGTGATGCTCGTATTGATCCAAATGATCCTTCGTTCCAGGCTGCCGCTGAAAGGTTGGCCAAAGAAGGATCTTTACCAGAACCTCCTAAAAAGGATGATAAAGATAGCAAGAAAGATCCAGAAAATGACAAAAAACGAAAGGGTGATGAAGCATAATAATCATTTTACTTTGTGTAATATATACAAATAAATCTATGGTACGCTATTGCTGGTTGTTTTTATTCTTTTTCCGCTTCCACTGCTTCTTTCTTGTCTTGGTAGAGCTAACTTCGCCTTCAATCTGTACAGAAGATAGTTCCTCGTCATGAGCTAACTCATTTTTTACTGCAATTTCTTTGTCTAATTCTTGATCAACGGCATTTAGAAACTGCACCTCCTGCTGACGCTTAGCCAACGAAACCAGTTCTTGCTTTATCGAATTAATTTCCTCTTCATTACCAGGGGACTCAGAAAGGTTTTCACTTAAAATCTTAAGTCTTTGGTACCAAATGTTGTAAGCTAGCTCAAATAACACATTTGATTCTCTATATTTCTCACAGCTCTCAGCGCAGATACCCATATTTCTATATACTGTAGCTACCGCAGCTTGGGTGTCAAAAGGTGCTGCGTATATACCACATTGGTTATCGTTATTGCATACGGTCATGTCACTCCAACGTCTAGTATACAAAGTTATTGCTTCACCCCCAGCCTGAAGCCCCTCTTCATATCTATGCTGCATACACAATAAAACGGCAATATTATGCTGCACCTCGGCACCCTCCGCATTGGGATTAATTATACCAGCTCCTGAACCATACCAATTTAACTTAGTCATTTCTAACCACACCTCTTTGGCTTGAAGTAACAGCTCTAATTGAGACTCAAACCGACCCAGTAAATGTAGTGCATTGGCCTTGAACTCCTTCTGCTTGAAACTGTAGTATAGCGCCTTCCCCTTGTCGCTACGTGACACCTTCTTCAATAAACACTCAATGGTCGATTCAATACTATCCATGATAAACAATAACTCTTCAGCGCCTAAACTAATTGCCAATTCGAATGCAGTCTCTAACGTCCACTGTAACACATCCACCGGAGTAGAAGCATCAGAGAAAAGTAACAAAATTCGAAGTATTTTCTGTAATAAAATATTAATATTTGCAACTTCATCGGCATTTCCCTGTCGCGGATCACCAAGTAACATAATTTCTTCCATTTTTTTTTGAATTTGGAATAAATTTTGATCAAATAATGATTCTTTACTTGTAATGTACTCGTACTTATGTAATGCAGACAACAGCTCTTCTATTAGCTCGCCTCGGGATATCAGTACGTTTCTTTCAATGCGTTGCAGCGTGTGACGGGTCAATCCAAGTTGAGATTTTACATCACTACCACTAGAAATAGATTGACAAATTTCTTGAAATCCTTCGTAAAATACTATCTTGCGATGCCGGGTAATGCCTCCAACCATATGCAATACTTGATTATGCGGTAGATGATTGCGGGTCGCTGGTCTGTTTGTATTTAATGCGTCTGGTGGCAAAAGTAACACATATTTACTCATGTCATTTTTGTATTTTGTTTCTAACAATTTTGTAAAGACATGCTGGTCCCAACCGAGACTTCGATCTTCTAAATTCCACCAATCAAAGAAAAAATTTCTGGACCAATCAGAGACTTTAATTATCATAAAGCCAGTGTTGGCAACACTGTATACTTCCTCTGGAAATGGATCCTTGGAAAGAATTAATTGGATATCAGGATCGTTTATATCCTCGATAATTTTATCAATCTGCATCCCTAAATCTACGACAACCAAGTCGCTATCCAACCAGACCAAGTAATGGCCTTCTTGTACAGTGTAATCAACATCACTTTGTTTAGACATTAGATCCAATATTATCATTACTTTATTCCATCTTTGATCTCTTTTTTCAAATTCATGGCCAGAGTTAGGAGAATATAGGTTAAACTTGTATCCATTATACAATGCATATACGGAGTTGATAGCGAATGAATATGCCGCGTATTCTTCAATATTTGGGGTATAATACGACACTAATGAAATATTTGTGGTTACTTTAACAGCACTATTCTCATTCAAAATGCACGATAGAAGTTTATTTGAGTTTGCAATCGCGCTGCAGCATTGGGATATGACACGGTTATCCCTCAATTCGTCATAAGTTGCTTGGCGCAGCACTGATCCCGGGGAGCTTATTTGTTGACTGCTGAATTGAAAAAATGATAGAAATTGTAAAACCACTAAAATCAGCTGCATTTTTATCACTTACGTTGCATCGACGCCGCTTGTGTCCCTCTTTGGCACCAATTTATGTATAAAATCGCATTATTTTGTGAAATAATTTTTTGACAAAAATAAAATCGGTACCGGTAAAGTACCGGTAAAGTACCGTTGCCGGTATATGTGATTTGGTAAGAGAGACTCTTAGAGAGTAAAGAAGCAAGGAAATTGTTGGCCCGAGAGCGATGTCGATCGACGAGCTGGCTAGTGTGTACGATCACAACTTCCAGCGTGATCGCATCGACAGGAATCATTTTTGTTATGTTTGTCCTGAAAAATGGGATCAAGATCAAGTCAAATATTATCGTTGCTCTACTTGTTCATTGAGTGTGCATTCAACATGTCGTAGTATGGCAAAGCGATGTCAAGGCTGTAATAGTAGTGTGGTGTTGAAACGCTATAGTGATCAAGATATCCAAACGATTCTTAATACTGTGAATAAGTACACTGGAATCACATATAACTCTGGACTTTTATATGTTAAATTATTGCATGTATACGATTTGCCAAATCTGACAAGTGGTACCACCTTGTATGGCTTTGCTAAGACATCAAAGAATGGAGAAGACTGCATTAGATTTGGTTCCTCAAAACTTGATGATGATGGAAATTGTGTATGGAAAAGTGAGAATGATAAGCTTAACGACAATAGTAATGAAAAATATTTACTCGCCACATATGATAGCGCCGGAAAAAATAAATTATATTTGGAAATATGGAGAGCTGCATTGGGAATATTTGATGACATGTGTGCTGTTGCAGATATTAGTCTTATTCCATTATATTTACATCCCAATAATGTCGTGGAAAGATTATTTTCATTACAAAATCTAAATCATCAACCCTGTGGAATGGCATTGCTTCGTTTCCTTTATGTCCCTTTTGATGAATCTACGATACACTTGAAGCAGCAGGCTCCGAAGCAGACAATTCTATCCAGTTTGGAAAATATGGTCATCCAACTGACAGATAATACTGAGGATAGTTTTGATGTTAATGAAGCTCAGACTCAGACGGATGTCATTACTGATGGCTTGAGTGAAGATGATACTAGTCCCAAGGCACCAATAACAGACGAAAGTATTAAGGCTAGTAATGAAAACAAATCGGCTACTAATCTCGCTGCAATAACGTCATTGTTGTCCATAACTGCAGAAACTATCGATAAATTTGCACAAGATTTGGTTACAGTTGATGAGAATACACCTGTGAAGTTGCCAACAGCATCAAAGGAAGACGAAGATGAATTTTTGGACAGCGCTACGCCAAGTATTGATGAAAATGATGAAAATATTCAAAACAAGGTGGAAGAATTGGATGCCGTATCCGATGATACAGTCCCTGTTGATGAGAGGCGCTTGTACCACGTCATCGATGACTTTACGATAAATAAAACACCATCAAAGCCCGCATTAACTAGGAGGCATTTGAAGCAGCAGTCTGATGACTCTGTGATTCCTTTGGTCCCGCAAAATGAAGCAGATGTCGTAGAAACACCACACAAACCAACTGTTCTATCATCTGCATCTCCTTCTACACCATTTGCTCAATGGGCACAAAACACTTTTGAAAAATTGATTTTTGATCCAACACCCACTCAACCAAATAGCGTTCTCCCTCCACAGCATAATGCTGTGGTGACCAATGCACCTGTGCATCCAGTCAATAAACCTACTAATGTAGTAACCAATACTAAATCGGCAAAGATAATAACAAAAAAAATTATGAAAGCTAATTCTCTGGATGCTGGAGTGCCGTTGACTGCTGGTGTAGGTAGAATATTTGTTCATTTGATGCAAGTGACCAAGCATAATGTCAATGACGCCGCTGAAGGTGATCACTATGTATTGCTGACATTAGAGGATACAGATTACGAAGAAAGGTCGCAGCGCATTATATCGTCTGCAACGCCCGTATTTGATATCAAAAGAGTCATGATTGCACCACATTATCGTGCATTATTAAGAATTTATTTAGTTGATGCAAGTACTGATAGAAAAGTTGCCGTGGCAACTACGTCGCCATATGCATTGATGCAGCGTGACGCTGATAAATACAATAGTGACTGGACAAAAGTTCCGTTTGAGAATGTACCAATGCATGATTTACAAGATGAGAAAGTGGAAATTGGATATTTATCAGTGAAAATAGCATTTGAAGAAGATGTAACGTCGTTATTCCTCTCGAGTATACCACGTGCTGCGCCGAATAGCCCTGATGAGTTATTGTCAGTCGAACGATTATCGCAGCATATTGAACGATTCAAAGCGCTGATAGCATTTGGTAATGATTGCTTTGCTGAGTATTGTTACATTATGGATTGGGAGAACATTCCTTTGACATTAACGCTACTTATAATATTTTTAATTATGGTATTCCGCGTGGATGCTGAGTATGCACTATGTTGTCCGTTATTTTTACTAGTGATACTGATGACGCGATCATTATTATGCCGTCGGAATGGATTATATCGTAAAAAATGGATTGAAAAAGGTATTGATAATTTACCTGACAGTGCCTCCGTCTCTGTCCTGCGTATTGCGGTCTGTGACTATCGCAATATCACGTATAATTTCCAAGAAAATAAGCTGTTATCAGCCATTAGTAACACCCAAGGCAGTATCCGCAATCCCTATGTGAAGCTCTCGTTGGTATTGCCGTCCAAATCATCAGCGGTGCCTATTAATGATGTAAAAAGTTTAAAAAATGAGCGAAGGGAGTTAGTAATTGGTACAATTAGTGGTGACAGTATTGGGACAGGTATCGGTGGTATCGTCGGTGCAGGTATCGGTGGTATTAGCAGTGTTACTAATAAAGCGTTGACTACTTCGGGACCTTTATCCACTATTATCACGTCTATTAATTCAATTATACGTAATGAACCACAATCTAAAGAGAATATTTTACAAAATATATTAGATCCGTGGCCAGCAACCAAGAGTTCTGGGAAGGAAGAGCGTGAGACTCCTATCCACACCTCATTTGTATATCCAATATTACAACCGTATGTAGAGACAACTGCTATTAAAGTCGATGATACGGATCAATTCTTAAATAGTAATGAAGAAGAGGAAGAAGAACGTCGTCGTGGAGGCAAACAAGCTCAACAAGCGCCTAGTAAACCTATTTCCCTCTTGCCTTGGTCGCAAAATGAAAGTGTAATAAAGCTATCGTTGTTTGAAAAGAATCCATCAGCATTACTGGATACATACATCGGTACCGTGCATGTCAAGTTGAATACCCTCCTCACGAATAATGGAAGTGATAAAAACAATTCGACGATTAAAGCTGGAATACAATCAGAAGTGAGTGGTTGGTACGATATTGTGCCTTCAAAAACTGCAGGAGAGACTGAAAGCTTCAATTTGAATAGTATTAGTCATGATACCACGTCGTCGGAAACCAGTAACGTCCGTAGTAATGACAAGAAAGCGCAGGTGTTTCTGCGTATGCAACTTGATATATATGATGAAGATAATAGTGGAAATGTAGATAGAGTCGTAGACAGGCAGGAGTTGAGTATCATCTTGCATGATGTGTTGTCTGTTAAAGATGATAAAACGGCATCAACAATATCAAATTTATGGAATTTTAGGGATAATATAAGATTTGTACAGAACCTCATGGGCTGGATACTAGACAGGTAGGCTTTATCATCCGTTCTATCATCACTCTCTCATTGTCTCCTTCGTATTGTAGTGCTGAAAGCTTTAAAAATATATTTTATTGGACATCACCTAGTAAAACTGGACCCATCTACATCTGCCTGGTTTTAATATGGTTAGTATCTACAGTGCTACCAGGACGTTACCTTATTCTCATCATCGGGTTGTATGAATTCTTCTATAAATTCATTCCTGAACCAGAAGGTAATACCTTATCCATAAAATATTCAAATCTGTTACAGGCAGTACCAAACGATGACGATTTGGAGCAGTTATATGCGCGGGATAGGAAAGTGTTGGTACAAGCTAAGAACGCAAAACGAACAGAAATATTGAAGCGTCGTAAAGTTTCACCTTTAATGAATGTTTATTGGGCGGGTAAAGTGAAAATCAAGCATGCATTTGGTTTTAATACTAAAAATACTAGCAGTAACGGTGATGTTAACAAATGGACGGAATCATTTTTAGTCATTCAAGGTAAACGAATAGTTTGGTGGCATCGTGAGAAAGACATTGACGACTATAAAAGCTGTCAAGGACAAATGTTGCTATATGGTCATGCGGGTATTACCCCTGCTAGCCCAGTTGAAATTAAAGAAGTTGGTAAGGAATATACGTCATCATTATTGTCAGTATTCGGTCATGATGAATTAGGATCGCCTTCGAAATGCACTATACTTTGCACTGATCCGATTGATGCCAAGAATTTTAAGGATGCAGTTCATAAGATTTTAAGTAACGAATAACATATTACTAGTGTAAATAATACTTTATTAATCATACATTTTTCAAATACCATTATTGCTCTCGCCATAACGGCATCATCACGCCATGTACATTAATTAAGCGCGGAAAGTTAGGATGTTACAATGGGGTAAGCGATGTTACCCCGTTTAATGTCATCCTCCACGTCTAGCACCGTAACTTTTTTTATTTCCGTTTTCGTTCTTACAAGCAACATTCATTGGGCCTACATAGGTTAGAGGGAATGATTTAGTAAGAGAGTGTGTGATGCATGATGTGTCAATAAGTGTGAATTAATCCATGCAGTATGAGTGAGCGAGTGAGTGAATGAGTGAGAATCGGCTAACGAGAATCAGTTAGTGATTGAGTAAGTGAGTTAGTAAATAACCTTCAGATTCGTCCTTCAAGAACAACCCGAATGTGCATCTGTAAATGGCGTTGCAGCCACCTTCCAGCATCGACACCAAAACTCAGCACATTTCTTTTCTCTTAACTGGAATGATATGATACAAAGCTGGGGCCTGGTATACCAAGTTGACTAACGGATATTTATTCAATAATTTGAAGCACAACAAGTTCAATCAACTCATCAAGCTGGAGGTGGTTCATTCTGAATTAGTTAATCGCGTCATACATCGCTTCATACACCATATTGTTAGATTCGTGAGAGGCCGGTCGTGAGGAAGTCACCGTATCGCAGCCACATTCTCGCCTTAGCTACTTCAATAGTTTGCAACATTAACGAGTTCAATAAACTAGTTAAATTGAGTATGGTTCGTCGTGAATTAGGTAGTCATTAAGAGAATCGGGTCTGACCGGAATAGGGCGCAGGACCCAAATCCTATTTACGCGGCGAAAGTTTCCGCGAAACAGTGCCATTACCTCGGCGATGGCGTCGGTGGAGCATTTATTCACGAAACTAATTCAAAAAACTAGTTTGGATTTTGAAACTTACGAAATTTCCAAATCAAAAACACTTTGTGGTTATTTAGATCGTAAAATATCAAACCAAAATGGTAAATATGACTCTAACTATTTTGTGTTGCTGAAAGGCAGCTTGTATTGTTACGAGAATGGGCCTGATGATGGCGATTTAAACTACGCCAACCAGGACATGGTAGGATTGGGGCTGATTTATGCCATTCCACTTACAGGCGCGACTGTTACGCTATACAACAAGGTATTGATGACTATTATACCTTCACAGTACGATGAGAAAATGAATGTTTCTAATAAAAAACGGCAAGATATTGCGTTGAAAGCACCAACAAGTGATGAAGCAAATGAATGGTTTAAAGGTATTACGGAAGATATCGAGAGATTAAATGCTATCTCTTTAAATAACAATATACGAATCCCAGAGGTGGTGGAATGGTATTATAGGAAGCAGAGTATGCTCACGACGGAATGTGAAATATTGAATACAGAAATACCAGCTAATTTTTTTTATCTGAAACAAAATAAAGAAAGACGGCCGAATGCAACTAGTGCGAGTGGTCAATTTCATTGTCGTAGTAATATTTTCATACAAGCGACGTCATCACATAATGGTATCATATTCAGATTTAGTAACGAGCTACCGGGTGGGGGACTGAGGAAGTTAGATATGATAGAGAATATATATAATGGAAGAGAGATTTTACTATCTGAAATTGTGAGTATCACGGTGCTGCCCACATCCTCAAATCGCAATCAAATAATGCTAGCGAATGACGAAATTGTAGATAATCGTAATAAAATATTGTTAAAATTGAGTATAAAAGAAGGTGACATGTTAATATCAGTAGAGGAATCGTGTGCATTATGGTTTGACAAGCTATATGAGACCGGTTTCTTTTTGTCCATCACACAACCGTCATCGTCATCATCTGTGAATCGAGTAAATAACATAGATAAAGGTAGCGAAATCGACAAAAACTCTACGATTATGACACCAATAACTAATTCATATCAAAGCAGTACGACTCCGCCAAGTCTACATCAAAATAGAGGAACATTACAACAAAAATTAGGATTTAATACCAATTCTGGTGCTGTATTTGGCATCACTGGTGACGTCGCCATGTATCTAAGCAGTATGAAGGAGCAAGTCCGTCAGTCACTACCAATCATTAGAGATCTAAGTGACATAGCAGAGAGTATTCTGCATATTATAGGCGAGGTAAAGTGTAATAAACAAGCAGCTAGTGAATTTGGTGTCAGACTCGAAGATATAGTGCGTATTTTAGCTGATCCAAATACGGGAATTGTTTACGTAGTAAAGAAGCCTGAAGATATCCGCGGTGTTAGTGCGACATTGTCAATGCTATTGAATAAACTCAACGAATTATATAATTTCTTGAATATTGAACAGGTGCAACCCGGTTGGTTCCGATTATGCATGCATCCAAACGCAAGTATCCGGGCAAAATATAATAATTTAGACAATGATATCATGGTGCTTATCAATAGTTTGATAAATAAATACGGCGATAAGAGTCTGTTATTCACCAAGAAGGATTACGAATGTGTTGTTGATGTAAGGAAATCAATTGATGCATTTGGTGGTGTGGATGCTGTTTATAATGATGCAGCCAAGACTAGAGCATTAGCTAGATTGATTCAAGCAGATGGTTCTGATGTATTACAGGAATTAATATCGTTATCCGAATCACTACAACACCCTGAGCATCGACCTAGTCAGGATCGCTTTGAAAATATATCATTGGATGATACGTTCCGTAAATCACGTAATAGTCGCATGTCGGGTAGTGATCGATTGAGTTACAGCTTGTATACTGGGAGAAAATCTGATGAAAAGGTTTCGCCTCTCAAGAACTGGCTTGTAGCTAACGTGCTAGCTTGTTTCACATGTTGCAAGAAAGGCACAACTACAAGCTTATATCAAAAAGCGTTCACTACACCAACTATATCGAGGAAAGGGATGACACGGCTTGATGCTGATGATAATTATAACCAATTATAATACAATATAAATAACAACCATGTCATTAACTCTATTTTCTCCATATAATTTCCATTTGATCTGTTCTAAATCGTTGTGTACATGTTGCATCTTCAAACAATGTCAAATTATTCATTTGATAAGCAAAAATACCAGCTTGTGCTATCATAGCACCATTATCTATACAATATCTATGATCCATAGCACATAAGGTAGCCCCTCTATCAGCAGCCATTTCACCCATCATATGCTGCAATCGTTTATTACAACCAACACCGCCAACGATAAGTACAGTATCTGCACCAGTATGAGCCATGGCTCTTTCTGTGATTTCAACCAACATGGCAAATATCGTTTCTTGTAATGAATAACATAAATCAGCTGGTGTTACTTCGCCACTTTTAATCTTATCATTTGCTTGCTTATCAATAAATGTAGAAATGCCAGAAAAGCTGACGTCCATGCCTTTGACGATGTATGGTAGTTCGATATATTTACTACCTTGTAATGCAAGCTGTTCAATATTATAACCAGGTGAAGGATCATTAGACAAGTTAAGTGTTCTAGCAAATCTATCAAGACAATTACCAACTGCAATGTCGATAGTTTCGCCAAATATTCTATATTTTTTATTTGAATATGCAATTACTTGAGTGTTACCACCTGATACATATAATACTACTGGATTGGCGCAACGAGTAGCAACTCTACCCATTTCAATATGTGCTACACAGTGATTAACCGCAATTATAGGTATTTCCCACAATAAACTCAACATGCGCGCAACCATGGCGCATGAGCGTAGTGTTGCACCCATACCAGGTCCTTTAGTATAACAAATACAATCAATATCACCTTTACCTTTCAAATTTGCTTCATTTAACGCTAATCTAACTAATGCGTTTATGTGAGCTTGATGATGCCATGCTGTCTCTCGAGGCAAAAAACCTTGTCCTGGTGGTGTAATATAAGTTTTACGTGGATTAGAAAGAATTTCATAGTCTGTACTTAGATATTCATAAGGATTTAAAGATGATTTAGTGTATCGCACTATACCAACTCCGATTTTATTCGCACTTCCTTCAATGCCTAATGCAACCACGACTGGCTTGTCATTCAGCAACGGGACGTTGGCAATGTCCATTTCTCACACTACTATCGCTTCTTTCGAGTCAAATTCCTTGTTGGAAGCAATTATTTGATTACAAACCAAAAACTGTCCCTCGAGTCGCAAATTTTGTGATTTTGTCCACACCCTTAAACAAAAAATAAAATAAAGCCAATTCTCTGATTTTGCTGTTGGCTTTGGAGATATCGACGTCGTTCTGACAATAAATAATAGAATTCGGGACTGCACAGCAAGTTGTTTAATATGTGGTCGCACTACATCCTTCGTTCACTGCCAGTCAGTCGCTCGTATTGTGATTCCAAAAAGAGTAATGACAATGCAATTGTGTTAGCTCAAAGAATGAAAAAGTATCTAGAAATTGATGATCAAGAAGCGCCATCGGAAGATTATAATCCGTATCGACAAACAAAGTATATACTCAATCGTTTACTGGTCACCAAACCATCGGGATTGAAAATATATGCACCAAAAAGTTTAGAACAAAATAATAGTCATTGTGTAGTAAGAACATCACAAATTGAAATAAATGGTAATATAAATGATATCAAAGCTGTGCTTATGGATGGAGAATTTCTTAATGAATGGGATCAAACAATCCAAGATAGTGACATAATTGGTAAAGATAAGAATGAAGTGTCACTTCACATCAGAACGAAACCCAGAACGTTTATACCATCAAGAGACTTTGTTGTCACAAAAGTAGTAATTCCTGGTGCTGTTGTAGATAAACGCGATTACTTATCAGAAGTCATAGTTACATTCGACAATAGCAATGCAAAGAAACCACTTAATTTCTTTCAAGTTCGTGGAAATTATAATTCTATTTTAGTGTTAGAACCAAAGGGAAGCAAAACTCTTTGTACATTGGTAATTGAAATTAATCCTGGTGGTTGGATGACACTGTTGTTAGGACCACCAATAAGCCGTTGGTTTGTGGGTGAAAAGGTCGCCTCAACATTGGAAGGTTTGAAAGTTTATATAGAAAAAGAATTTGCATCGGACGCAAGTTCTAGCGTGTCAATAGACGAAGCGGCAAGAAAGTTATACCAGAAGAGATTGAACAAGCAAAAGGACAAAGAAAGCAAGAGCTCGATATTGTATGACTACTCAATCGATGTGAATGAAAGTGATCTGTTAAATACTATCAAAGTATGTGAGAGCTCATTAAAAGCGATATCGGTTAGTGAAAAGAAAGATAAAACTGATTACTCCGAGCTCAAAAGTAAGATTGAAACTGATTTGTCACTGGCCAAGAAGAGGCTACAATCCTTAAAAAAATAATTTATTTACAATATGTATACACTCAAAGTTATATAATATTTGTACTTAACGCATAAATTTTAACACACATACCGTTTAACTAGTGCGATGTGCACCGAGAAAAGCGCAATGATATAATCATCGCTTTGACTTCAGTTTGACTTGTAATTCGGATCCAACAGCAATAAATGTCTTTTCTTGTTTATAAAAGCATGGAAATATGCTCTTCATGAACATTCTCATGGCTGGCTCCGGAGGTAATGCACCACCATGAGTCCGTCTATATTCATCTCTTTTTTTTTCCAAATTATAATTTTCAATTATTTTTAACCACGCTTTTTCACCTAAACTACCACGTTGCATAGTGTCTTGCAAGCGAAATGCAGGAAACATAACAATAGGAAATCGTCTTTCTACCTCTAAAAATTCTTGATAATCAATCATACCGTCTTGATTCGTATCAAACTCTTCTAATGCTTTTGTAAAGTTTTTAGGGAAATTAGGCGCGGAATTATTAATAGCTTTACATAATGCCATGAACTCTTTCTCATCGATAGCACCAGAGCCATCAGTATCAAAACACTCAAAGCAAAATGTCATGATTTCATCTTTGGTGAACATGCAATATGTGGCCATGACACATACATATTCCTCAAATTCAATAGTACCCGAGCCATCTTGATCTATTAAATCAAACAATTTGTCAGTAAATGGTGAACTTTCTTCGTTGACAGCAGCCAGAAATTCATGGCGATCAATAGACCCAGATCCATCTTGATCAATCTTATTAAATTGCCGCTTTAGCTTTTTCAAATGCCATGATTGTAAATTCAGGGCTTGTGAAGCTTCAATAGCTCTAGGATCTGTCAATACTACTTCATCTTCACCTATTCCCATAGAATTTAAACATGCTTTAAAAAGCGGTTTCGCAGGTCTTTTTACTTTCTTTTTTTCTTCTTCTCTCTTTTTTGACGGTTTGTTCTTTTCAGGACTGGATACTCTATTATCTACATTTTTATTTCCTTTCCTACCATCAACTGCATTCCTTTTTTCTTCAACCTTACTATTGTGTGAATTTCTCCCACCTGCTCCACGTCCAGCAATGTTCCTTTCACTCACTGACTTAGTCAGTGGCGCGCCAGCCGCTTTCTTCGAGATCGACGACGGTCCGTCGGACTTAGGCATCTTCGGGCTCGCGAATCACGTGCATTTCTATTTCACAAATCGCCAATACTACCAATACTGTTTTTTTTTCGTCAACCGGAATTTGGTAACTGCCGGTACCAATACCGGTGGTGATGAATCATTATTGAAAAATGATTTGAAGCTTTTATATTGAAGGTCCGCTACTGGTGTTATGTTTTACCTTTGCTATATGCTTTTCGAGCTTTTTGATATTCTTTTCAAAATTTTAGCAAAATAGTTATCAATTTTCTAAAATCGTATGTATATATATCCGGATATTTATTGATGCAAGAAGATACATCAATTATACAAATAAAAGGTTTAAGTAACTAGAAAACAAGTACGATACGATCTTTAGTATTATATTTGGTGGAATACATGACTCCT
>JACCDO010045307.1_pt1 | contig 13990 bp, 15 predicted proteins | sample 7446101 | NCBI WGS metagenome assembly JACCDO01 (sample SAMN15323440, study PRJNA562643) | freshwater metagenome | isolation source: river surface water | place: USA:Blue River Watershed | collected 2017-08-16
AGTTTAGCCAACTACAATTGGACTAGATTTAGTGATTTTGATCTTCACGTAATTACTGACTATGATCAATTAGAATGTGATCGTATTGCTGAAGAATTTTTCTTAGCAAAGAAAAAAATATGGAATGACGCTTATGATATAACTATAGGTGGACATGAAGTAGAAATGTATGTGGAAGATCAATCTGAACCTCCAGTTAGTTCAGGTGTCTATAGTATTTTAGAGAATAAATGGGTTAAAAAACCAGAGCACATTGATCCAAAAATAGATGACAAGGCAGTAAGAAGCAAGGTTAGAGAATTAAAAAAGTTCATCTCCAAAGCATCTGCTGGATTTTCTGACGCAGAGGATGTTAAAAAATTATTCCAAAAACTACGTAATATGCGTAGTGCTAGTTTATCATCTCACGGTGAATTTAGTGTAGAAAATTTAGCATACAAAGTTTTGAGAAATGAAGGTCTTTTAGACGAATTGTCTGGATTCAAAGATTATTTAATGAGTAAAAATTTAAGTTTATGAAAGATACATTAATTCAATTTAACATACTGGTAGACGAACACCACAAAGACAATGACGTTTTTTATCGTGTTTATCTAGATGATATCCTTTATGCTGAACGTATCCACAATTATGATCCAAAAATAGATGTGGTTCAAGAAAACCTATACTGCAAATTGTCTTCTGGTGAGCATAAAATAAAGTTAGAATTTTATACGTCTGTCGATAATAATATGAAAATCATCAAAAAATTGGCTGGATATATGATAGAAGACTTCAAGGTCGATAATGTCCCAATTCCTGACTTTAGGGGTTCGTTTGAAATAGTAGCATAAATACAGAATACAGGAATAATAATATGAAAAGTAAAGATTTTTTAAATGAAGGTTTCGTAGAGGATGCTAATGACGTTCATCGTGATCACGAAGTCCAGATGGCTAGAAAAGATTGCTATCATGCAGCAGAAAATGCAATAGCATTGCATAAATTGCTCAGAGATATCAACGAACAACAGGGACTAGAGGGGTGGGTATCTGCCAAAATCACACTAGCAGCAGACTATTTGAACACTGTTAGGGAATATCTAGAATACGAAGTAATCAGCAAAAATGAAGTCCCTGCTGGTCAAGAATCACCAGTCATGTCTTTATCTCAAGAAGATCCAATGACTGTAAGTGAAGAAAATAAAAATCCAGCACTTGGAGTTGATGCCATGAGCGGTAAGGAAAAACTACGTCCACATACTGGCGTAGGTCCTAAACCTGGAACAATAAAGCATAAACTTGGTAAAATGGCACATACCGCTAAATCTATGGCTGATTTTGTTCGAGGGAAACCAGAGCGAATGGGTCATCTAGAAGAAGATACTACTGCTGCCAATATCGGTGCTGTAGTAAATCCAAAAAGTAAAAAATCTAAAAAAGAGGTAGGTGAACTATTTGGCGGCGTATATAAAAGTTCAGTAATTAAAAGGTAATTAGCTATGTCTATGAAAAATTTATTAAAAAAATTGGATTTGATTTCCGAAGGTAAAAATACTAATTCAGTTAAAGTTTCAGTTGAACCTAGAAATTTTGTAGCAAAAAATGCTAAAACTGCTGGCGCTGGACGACATAAAAACGAAAAAGAAACAAGTAATACCAGACGAGAAAAACATAAAAATTCTTTTCTCAAAGATATTCATGTCGAAGAATCTGCTACTAGAACTCTAAGACATATACGCGAAGCCTGGAATAAATTTAAACTCAACGAACTAGCACCCAGCGCACCTACAACACAGGATGTGGTGACGGCACAACAGAATAAACCTGCAACAACATCTGCGACATCAAATAAACCCGCAGGATCACCACCTAATGCAGTGGGTAACTTCCAACAACAGATGGCTAATAGAACTGCTGCCACAGGTCAACAACAATTAAATGATGTTGAATTAAATAATCAGTTAGCACAAATGATTATTAAAAAAGCCAGTGCTGGTCAGAATCTAGATGCTAAAGAACAAGCAGTATATACTTCACTATTAAGTAAACTAGACCCCAATAAAGTTAAAATGAATGAGGAAGATCCTGAGCCAGAATTATATGACAGCGTTGACATTGAATTAAATGAACACTTTGTTATTGAAACTGGCATAGTGGGATTTACCGACGACGGTATTGTTGTAGAAGCCGATGAAACCTCATTAGCCATTTTAGAATTAGGAAATTTCATTTTAGAAGAAACTGAGTTAATGGAATCTAAACCTGGTTTATGGGCAAATATCCACGCCAAAAGAAAAAGAATTAAAAGTGGCTCAGGCGAACGTATGCGTAGCCCAAATAGCAAAGGTGCTCCGAGTTCACAGGACTTCAAAGATGCTGCTAAAACCAGCGAAGTCAATGAAGCAGAATATCAGGGACGTAAAGTTCCACTGGGTAAACCCATGAAGGGCGATGTTAAAAAATCTAAAGTCTATGTTAAAAAGCCCAATGGCAAAGTAGTTAAGGTTAATTTTGGCGATAAGAATATGCGTATCAAAAAATCTAACCCTAAACGTAGAAAATCATTTAGAGCAAGACATAACTGCTCCAATCCAGGTCCTCGTTGGAAAGCAAAATATTGGTCTTGTAGAGCTTGGTAAAAAATATGAACGAAGAAATAATCAAATCAGCAAAAATAGCATTTAGCACAGAATATGCTTTTTACTTAAAGGCTGCATTTTTCCACTGGAATGTAGAAGGTAGTAACTTCGTGCAATACCATGAATTATTTGGGAAAATTTATGAAGAAGTCTATGGCAGCATAGATACTTTTGCAGAGAATATACGTAAACTTGGAGGCTATACTCCAGGTAGTTTTACGAGATTTTCTGTTTTAAGTGAAATAGATGATGAAACTCACATTCAACCAGCAGAAACAATGATCGAAGAATTACTGCAAGATAGTGATTTAGCAATCATTGCTTTAAAAAGAGTTTATGATTTAGCAGAACGAGCAGGCGAACACGGATTTAGCAATTTTTTAGCAGAACGCATGGATGCTCATAGAAAACATAGTTGGATGCTGAGAGCGACTACAAAATGAAAATCAGTGAATTAATTGAAAATATTACTGCAACAGATATCAAGTCTGTAGAAAAACATCTTAATGATGTATGGGATGAAGATGATCTGGAATTTAATTTCCATACACACGGCAAAGAAAATGGAAATAGTCACTTTCTTAGCAGAGTAAATGATAGCAGAAATAAACCACCCATTTCTATATCGGACATAGAAGATACATTTACCAAAGCACACCAATTTAATAAACCCAAGCATAAATTAAAAACTATGCCTGCTGGTGGTGAAGTAGTAGTCACTAATCCTGAAAATCGCATTAATATTCCAGTAATCGCAAATGATAAAGTCAATCCCAAGACAGGTTATAAAGAAAAAGTAATTACTCCAAAAACAATAATGCGTAAAAATGATTTTAAAACTAGAGGTGATGTCATTGAGATCCCTAAGGTTAATAAAAAACCAGAACAATTATTGTATAAAGGTAAAAATGATCTGGAATTAGATGAAATGGCTCTTAAGAGTTATGAGCCAATTGGTGATTTTAATAAATCACATTCTTTTTCTAATAAGGTAGATAGAAAACTCGCTGTTCATCCAACTCAACTTAAAAAAATAGAATCATTTTTAGAAAAAACTCCATATGATTTTCGTATTTTCGTATTGAATCAACAAGGTGCCAGAAAATATGCTGAACATGGATCAATGACATATGATGAGTTCTTAAAAGCATTTGGCAGGGAAACTGCTGCTAATGTATTCTCAGACACTGATGATGCTATTAATATCGTTTATGTAGGTAATGCTGGTGCAGATAAAGTAATGTTTACTCCTTGGATAATGGCGCATAGGTTAGGACACGCATTCCAATCAGAAAATAGAAAACAGCGATACTCTACACAGTGGTCAGAAACTGAAAAGTTTTTCTTCACTCATATCAATGATATTTTAAGAAGTGTTTATAAAATAGATCAAAGCAGCAATCGTAACGATTTTGATTATAAATTAGCACAATATTATTCTGCATTATTTAATTCGATAGGAACAATGCGTAGTGCTAGAACAAATCAAATAAAAAGACCATATGAATTCTTATATGAATGTTTTGCACAATATTTAAAAACTGGTAGTGTAACTTTTAATCCACTAAAACCATATATTCCTTACGGGAAGAAAGCATGGGGCAGAGATACAACTGCACTACGCGGTAGAGAAATCACCGATCAAGTTAATGACGATCTGGAATGGTTTGCAAATGGACTTGCTGACTATTTTGATTCCGTTCTAGGCAGTAGTCTAGGATACGTATTTGTAATGTAGCATAACCATAATAATAACAACAACAAGGAGACGCAATGCCAACATCATTTAAATTAACACCCTCAGCAGAAGCTTTTCGTGCAAGACAAGCACAAAAAAGCGCAGACATAGCCGCAGCCGTAGCAGCAGCCGCAGCAATGGACGTGACCTATGTAGGATTTATCGCTGGTTACGATACCGGACCAACTTATATACAACGTTATATTGATAGTCCTGCTAGAGAAGCCTTCCTAGCAAAAGCACTAGCAGCAATGGCCAAAGAAGACGAAGACCGCGCCTATTCCACAGAAGATTTATTAACACTGTTTAATGAATCGAAATCCTATGTCAGTAATTGTCTAAATCAGATTCGTGCCTGCAGAGATGCCGATGTCGAAGCCTCTAACTATCTGGCTTCTGCTAACTCAACATTAAACAAGATGTTGACCAAGGCGGCTCCCTATAATCGCTCATCACAGTTTATGCTGGATAAAAGTATTGCACAACAACGTGTAACTGTAGCCAATGCTGAAAAAAATCTAGCGGCAGTTAAAAGTATACCTAAAGTAACACCTGTGATTGATTTTGCACGTCTAGAAGAGTCATTGACAGTAGTAGAAAGCACTGTAGTAAGTGTATTGGATTTAGTTACTACAGTATTGAACGTTACTGCAACACCAGCAACCAGTATTAATCAAATCAAGATTAGTTTTAATGATAATATTAAATTGGCTCGTAGATATATTGCACAGGAACAACGCCGTCAAGGCAAATAACTCGACCTTAGGACCGAGTGGGCGGCTGCTGCCCGGAGATTACGACTCGCTACCGGCATATCCAAAAGCAGCACTTTTACATTTATTCCCAGTATCAGTAAGCTAAATAAACACATATTATATGGAAATGATATGTTTTTTGTTTATGCTCATTATCGTGCCGACAGTCCCGACTCTGATCCGTTTTATATAGGTAAAGGTAAAAATACCAGAGATCTTTCTAAGAAAAGAAACAGATTCTGGACTAACATTGCCAATAAACACGGATTCGTAGCAAAAAAACTAAAAGAAAACTTAACTGAACAAGAAGCTTGGGATTTAGAAATAAGCCTTATTGCACAATACGGTAAACTTATTGACAATACTGGATGTTTAGCTAATATCACCAACGGGGGAGAAGGTGCTAGTGGTACCATACATACTGCAGAAACTAAGGCTAAATGGTCTGCTGCTAAAAAAGGAAAGACTTGGGAAGAGATATACGGTGTAGAACAAACTGCTGTAATGAGAGAAAAGAGCAAAGCACAAGCATGTAAAAGAATTTTTTCGGATGAAACTCGACGCAAATTGTCAGAGGCAAAGCAAGGAGAAAAAAATCCTATGTATGGTAAGACTATAACCGGTGAACATAGCCGAAAATTATCACAAGCTAAAATTGGTAAACCATCAAACAGTAAAGGTAAGATATATGACCAAAAGACTAGACAACGCTATAGAGAAGCTGCTATAATACGCGAAGCAGATCCTGCTAAAAGACAAAAAATCTCAACCAGTCTCAAAGGAATTAAACGATCCGAAGAAACCAAAAGAAAAATGTCCGAAGCTGCAAAATCAAGAGAAGCAAATAAGAAACTATCAAAACTATCAAACATAAAGGAAATTAAAAATGGCAAATAGAATGTTTTCAAGTGAACAACGTGCTAAGCTCACAAACCTAGTCAATGAGGGTATTTCGGTTATGCAGGAGGTCGATGATCTCAATGCTGGATTAAACGATACCATTAAAGCCATTGCAGAAGAAATGGAAATCAAACCTGCTATTCTTAAAAAGGCAATTAAGATCGCATTTAAATCACGACTAGGTGATGAGAACGCAGATCACGAGGAACTCAATACTATTCTGGAAACAGTCGGTAAAACTCTTTGATCACAATTTTCCATGATATAATAAGTTGGATTAAAAATGACTATTATTCCAATCATTATCGTTTTATTGCCGAGCTTATTGCTTGGGTTGCTAGTATCGGGTGTAGTATTGCAATGGCGCTTACCGTTCCAAATCCACCGCTCATGGTTCTTTATCCTGTGTGGATGGTTGGTTGTGCTATCTATGCTTGGACAGCTTATAGCAGGAAATCTTTTGGCTTGCTGGCTAATTACCTCCTGCTAACTACAATTGATACTATTGGTTTAATAAGGTTAATTTTACAATGAGTTATGTTGATGCAATTTACGACAAAACCAAAGACCGTATATTCGTAGTAGAACGAATTAACGGCCAACGGGTTTACAAAGAATATCCAGCCAATCATACATTTTATTACGATGATCCACGTGGTAAACATAGAACTATTTTTGATACTGCTGTAACTAAATTCAGCACTAATAATATCAAAGAGTTTCATAAAGAAATACGTATTCATGGTAATAAACGTATTTGGGAGAGCGATATTAAACCAGTAAATCGCTGCCTCGAAGACAAATATCTTGGTCTAGACGCTCCCAAACTTCAAACAGCATTTTTCGATATTGAAACCGATTTCAATGCTGATAAGGGATTTGCTCCGATTGAAGATCCATTCAATAGTATCACTGCTATTAGCGTATATCTTGATTGGCTGGATAAATTGATAACATTGGCATTACCACCAAGTAGTTTAAGTTGGGATAGTGCCAAGGAAATTACTGACCGCTTCGATGATACCTATCTATTTGCCACTGAAGCAGAACTTCTAGAAACATTTTTAGATATCGTAGACGATGCTGATATCTTAAGTGGATGGAACAGCGAAGGCTATGATATACCTTATACAGTCGGCAGAATTACTAGAGTGTTGAGCAAGGACGATACTAGAAGACTGTGTCTATGGGGTCAGTATCCAAAGATTCGTAAATTCGAACGTTATGGCAAAGAGTCAATGACTTATGATATCTTTGGCAGAGTTCATCTTGACTACATGCAACTTTATAGGAAATATACCTATGAAGAGCGTCATAGCTACAGTCTAGATGCAATAGGAGAATACGAAGAATGTGGTAGTAAAACTGCGTATGAAGGAACGTTAGATCAACTGTATCACAGAGATTTTTCTACTTTTATTGAATATAACAGGCAGGACACGAGGTTATTAGCTAAATTAGATAAAAAATTAAGATTTATCGATCTGGCTAATTCAATCGCACACGATAACACGGTGTTATTGCAAACAACCATGGGTGCGGTTGCTACTACTGAACAGGCTATTATCAATGAAGCACACAGCAAAAACTTGGTCGTACCTAACAAGTCCAATAAAAATTCCTCAGACTGGGATGATGATCCAGAAGAAACAGAAAATACAAAAGCAGCAGGTGCCTATGTTGCTACTCCCAAAGAAGGCATCCACGAATGGATAGGTGCTATAGACATTAACAGTCTATATCCATCAACTATTCGAGCATTGAATATGGGTCCTGAAACTATTATAGGTCAACTACGTCCGATTATGACTGATAGATATATTCAGAATAAAATGGAGGTAGAAAAAAAATCATTTGCTGCAGCGTGGGAAGGCTTGTTCGCCAGTTTCGAATATACTTCTGTGATGAATATGGAAGCAGGCACAGAAATTACCATAGATTGGGAAACCGGTGGACACGATATACTTTCTGCAGCAGACGTTTATAGATTAATCTTCGAATCTGGTAAAGATTGGATGCTTAGTGCTAACGGAACTATCTTTACTAGCGTAAGAAAAGGAATAGTTCCTGGTCTACTGGAGCGATGGTATTCTGAACGTAAAGTTATGCAGAAAAAAGCAAAAGAATTTGAAGGCTCAGATACAGAAAAATATGAATACTGGGATAAGCGTCAACTAGTCAAAAAGATTAACCTTAACTCACTATACGGTGCTATTCTAAATGAATATTGTCGCTTTTTTGATCATAGGATTGGTCAATCCACTACCTTATGTGGCAGAACTATTGCCAAGCATATGGACGCATTCGTCAATGAAGCAATAACTGGCAAATATGATCATTCCGGAGACGCAGTTGTCTATGGTGATACCGACTCAGTATACTTTAGTGCTTGGCCAATTATTAAAGAAGATGTAGTTAATGGTGCGATGGATTGGAATAAAGAGATATGTATACAAATATACGACAATATTGCCGATCAATTAAATAATAGTTTTCCAACATTCATGGAATCTGCTTTTCATTGCAGCAGAGAAGCAGGTGGAATCATCAAAGGTGGCAGGGAAATTGTAGCAAGCAAAGGATTGTTTATTACTAAAAAACGCTATGCTGTATTGATTTTTGATAAAGAAGGTAAACGTCTAGATATCAATGGTAAGCCAGGTAAAGTCAAAGCAATGGGTCTGGATTTAAAACGTGCAGATACACCAGAGTTTGTTCAAAACTTTTTGAGTGAAATATTACTGGATGTTTTGACTGGATCACAAAAAGAACCAATTATAGAAAAAATTAGAGAATTTAAAGAAAAATTTAAAAAACTATCTCCGTGGGATAAGGGAACACCAAAACGAGTTAATAGACTAACGTATTACGGTGAATTAGATAAAAAATCAAAATCTATGGTTCCAGGTCACGTTAGAGCAGCATTAAATTGGAATTCTCTAAGAAGAATGAACAGCGATAATTACAGTATGTCAATCGTGGATGGAATGAAAACAATTGTTTGCAAACTCAAATCCAATCCAATGGGTTTCACTAGTATTGGTTATCCAATTGATGAAAAAAGAATTCCTGATTGGTTCAAAGCACTACCATTTGATAACGACCTGATGGAAGAAACAATCGTAGATAAAAAAGTAGAAAATTTGCTAGGAGTATTAAATTGGAATATCGCAGAAAATACAGACATATCTACCACATTTGACTCATTGTTTAATTTTGAATAAAATGAAAAATACTCTAACAACTAAAAATAAAGCATTTGACATTAGAAAATCTGAACTAAGTTCCTTGGTTGCTTTTAGAAACTCATTAAAAACCTCACCATTTAAAGAAGTTTATAGTTCTGTTCAATCTCTTAGTAGACACTTTTTAACTACATTGTCGGTATCAGCGCATAATACAACAGATAGCAATGGCTTTACATACTTGACAGATGATGAATTCATTTACGAAATTTCTTCAGAAATACACGAAAAATTAGAAAATGGTAATAAAATATTTACTAACTTTGTCGAACATTTGTCCGATGATATTAGTAGAGAAGGTCAGCGAAGATATAGTGATATTGGATACAAAGTTCCATCGAAAAATAATGACAACGATTCATACTATGAGATACTTGATGAAAATAGATTGAACATAAAATCAAAAATAAGTTCAGTAACAGAAAACTTTATCATTTCATATATACAAAAGTATACTTCTTGGGAGTTTCCTGCACTAGAAATAGGAGTGGCGCATAGTGAATTCACAGAGAATATGATTGCTGCAGATCCTTTATATTTATCAGAAATTGATATACAAAAATTATACAGTAAATTAGCAATTTTTAATGAAGTGTATAAATTTAAAATTCGTCCCTATTATATAAACAATGATAACTTGGATTATTCAGCACTACCAAAAAACCAAATGAGTTTCATCTTAGCGTGGGATGTTTTCCATACCTATCCGAAAAAACAATTGACTTTTATGCTGTCACAAATTTATGATATGCTAACTCCAGGTGGTGTTTTTTTATTTAATTATAATAACTGTGATATACCAGAATGCGCCAAATTTGTGGAGGATGGAATACTTTCTTGGATGAGTCCAACAATATTGTCGAACATATGCAATGAAATAGGACTTGAAATTGAAGATACTTATATTTGCGACGAATTAGTTACAGTATCAATATTGAAAAAACCAGGTGAATTAACTACTACAAAAACATCACCACCATTGGGTAAGTTGCTATACGTTCAAGAATTAGAAAAAATAAATTCTAACTCAGATAAAATAGTAGAAAATAATCCCGATAATGATAAAACAACTATTGCAAAGATAAGAAAACTATAGTATAGTTTTCACTACAACAACTTTTTGGAGAAACAATGAAAGACCATCTACAAGACATAGTCGCACATACTCATAGTCTAGGCTTAATCGATCTAGTAAAAATTACTGGAACTAGCACAGAAACAAAATTAGATGCAGTGGCAAATGACCGTAGCGTTATTTTGTCAGCTACATTTAACGGTGTTATACCAGAATTCATCGGAACGTTTGGTATGCCGAATTTAAATAAACTCAATACTATCCTTAATATTCCAGAATATAAAGAAAATCCAAATATTACGATTGTCACAAAACAACAAGACAATGATGCTTTGCCGGTTGGAGTTCATTTTGAAAACTCCAGCGGTGATTTTAAGAACGACTATCGTTTTATGAGCGCAGACGTAGTCAATGATAAACTCAAAACAGTAAAATTCAAAGGCGTTACTTGGAACGTTGATTTCGAACCTACCGTTCAAGGTATCCAACGTCTAAAATATCAATCTCAAGCAAATAACGAAGAAACTGCTTTTATTGCAAAAACAGAAAATAATACATTAAAGTTTTATTTCGGTGATCATAGCAGTCACGCAGGTGATTTCGTATTCCATAATACTATTGGTGGTTCGTTAACTACTGCGTGGAAATGGCCAGTAAGTGCAGTTATTAGCATTCTCGGGTTGCCAGGTGATAAAAATATGAAATTCAGTGATCAAGGCGCAGCAATGATTACCGTGAATAGTGGCATCGCTGAATACAAATATATTCTACCAGCACAACGATAATATCAATTTTTTATTTCAGGAGACTTAAATGTATAAAGAAAAGATTAAACATCTTGAAGAAATGCATAGAGTAATCAATAAACAAATAGATGATATGGAAAAAAATCATCCTCATACAGAGGTGAATAAATTGTCTGAGATGAAAAAACAAAAATTGAAGATTAAAGACGAAATCAGTCGTTTAAATAAACTTCAATGGGAACATGACCACGAAGTCATCAATAATGATGACTAACAACAACGTCCAATAGGAGATAAAAATGGCAGCAAATTGGCTTAAAAAACATTTCAGGATGAAACCCGAAGTATCTAAAATTTTCGATGACATCGAAGATTATAAAAATTATTGCAGAGATCATATGCTGAAATTTGATGAAAAGGATTTATACAAAACCCCACAATATCATCGTTTTGAAAAACAAAGATCTAGACTAGCAAAACAGCATTCTTAGGATCTATTATGAGTGATACATCTACTATAATCGATACGTTAATGTTTAGGATGAAAAATCTAAAAGAGATTACTGTTATGCGACCAGTGCCAGAAGATTTTAACTTCAACGGTCCAGTCCCGTTTAATTTAAAAATAAGTGACAACATTATCGAAGCAAATATACTTGCTATTGATGAATCGGAAGCAGAAAATATTTTCAACAATTGGTTACAAAGTTTAAAGGAAACAGATGACTAAACTTAAAAGATGGTTTACTAGAAAGTTATATACCTGGTTTATTGAAGAAAAGAACCGGCAGGAAATTAATGAAAAAGAACTTGCAATTAAACATATCAACGCTGGACAATATAGTTATGGTGGAGCATTGTCGGGTATATCCACTATTAATTTAACCACTGGTGGTCTAAGTGTTAATGGGTTATCATCAAATGCTCACGGTGAATTCGAGGAAGTTATTTCCAGTCAGGGTATGCGATTCTTTATTACTTCGGCCAATGGTGGAACCATATTGGTAATAAAATCACAGGATCTTACCAGCGAACGCTGGAGAACCAGTATTCACGTAATAGCCGAAGATGCTGACATCGCATCAGAAATTGGCAAAATTATATCTATGGAGTTGCTAAAACGATAATTTAACCAAAATTGTTGACTTTTTTCACAGCATTTGCTAGTATTAGCAAGTGCTGTTTTTCTTTTCAACTTTTGATCAAGGCTATCAATGTTAACTCTACAAAAAAACATTAACACCTACAGTGCCGCTAATCCCTATGCTGGCAACTATGCTTACAACCATATGAATGGTGCAATTTTCCGCGATATCGACGGTGATGGAGATATCGATCTTCTAACCTTTCCCTCGTATTTTACTGTAGCCAACCCATTGCCAGCAATAGCCTGGGTCAATAATGGACAGGGCATCTACAGTCCCAGTGTTCAGTCAGGACCCGTTGCTAATTTTAAAACCACAGATTTTATCCGCAGCACACTTTCGGGAGATTTTAACGGTGATGGTAAAATTGATCACTGGTTGCTGGACACTGGATTCGAACTTAATCGAACCAATCTGTCTGCGATTGAACTTCCTAAAGCAACTCCCAAGATGCTCATGGGCGGCACTGGTGGTGTCGAATACAAGACTTCGAATCAGTTTCTGACCAATACAGATGGTTTTGGTTTTAGTCACACTGGTGATGTCCTAGACGTTGATGGTGATGGTGACCTCGATGTTCTAACTGCGAGTTTTTGGAAAAACGATCTCTACCTCAACAATGGTCGTGGACAATTTACTCAACAATCTGGTGCTTATGATCCCGTGGCTGCCAAGACTGGTATGACTGGCAGTAGTGGTGCTACATTTATGAATCTCGATGGTCGTGTTGGAGCAGCCTTTGGCACTTATCGTGCTATGACTGACACTGATCCTGGTGCTACTAACACCATAATCTCTGAATACAAGGCAGGTAAGTTCGAAGTTCGTCAGGAACTTGAGCGACCAGTGTTTGATAGCCGCATCAACTCCAAGAACTTTGGTGCTGCTAATATGTATAACGTGGATGTCAACGGTGATGGTCGTGAAGATCTAGTCACTGTCTGGGAGACAGAATCACTGTTTGGTATTCAGGATGGCTACAGTAACACCAGCGGTGATGGTGGTGCTCGTTATCGCAGTCTTGGTATCAGCAACTCACAGATCAGTATCAATCTGCAGGCTGCAGATGGTAAATTTGGTGCTGCTACTGTTATTAACGGTCCTTGCCCACACGCTGCTAATGAACTTGACTGGGCTGATTACAATAAAGATGGCTACATGGACTTTAGCGTAAGATCGTTTAGTGCTAATGTCATTAACAATGACCTCTCCAAGATGATGTTCTTGAATGATGGTCGTGGTAACTTCTCTAATCCCACTGACGGGTATCTCAAGGTAGACAATATCTACAACAACTACTTCGGTCAGGGCACTGCTTATTTTGGCGATGTCAACGGTGATGGTAAATTAGATGTTGTTATGCAGAGTAATCTGTTTGACTCTAAGATGAATGATCGTGGTCTAGGTGAAGTTGTAGTGACCTATCTCGGCAACGGTAATCTGCAGAAAACTGCCACAGGAACTCCAGTAGCAGTTAAACCTATCACTTACTCTACTGCTACCACTACTGTTACTCCAGTAGTCACTGCACCTGTAACTACTACAACTGTAGCACCTACTACAGCACCTACTACAGAAATTAAAGGATATGCTGTGCTGCTAGAAGAAGCTAGGCTGGCTGGACTTGCTGCTCCTTCGTCAACCACTACCACTACCAGCACCGCAGTTACTACTCCTGTAGTTACTGCTCCTGTAATTACTGCTCCTGTAGTTACTGCTCCTGTAGTTACTGCTCCTGTAGTTACTGCTCCTGTAGTTACTGCTCC
>JACCDO010911753.1_pt1 | contig 13988 bp, 6 predicted proteins | sample 7446101 | NCBI WGS metagenome assembly JACCDO01 (sample SAMN15323440, study PRJNA562643) | freshwater metagenome | isolation source: river surface water | place: USA:Blue River Watershed | collected 2017-08-16
ATATGTGAAGAAAGAAGCTAAGATCGTGTATTTATTAGAGTGCCTTCAAAAAACTGCACCACCAGTTGTGATATTTTGTGAAAAAAAAGGAGATGTTGATGATATTCACGAATATTTACTTATCAAAGGAGTAGGTGCAGTATCAATACATGGCGGGAAGGATCAAGAGGAACGTAATGAAGCTATACGCTTATATAAGGAGGGCAAAAAGGACGTATTAGTGGCTACTGACATAGCAGCTAAAGGATTAGACTTTCCTGATATCCAGCATGTGATTAATTTTGACATGCCAAATGAGATCGAAAATTATGTCCATCGTATAGGACGCACCGGTAGGTGTGGCAAGACTGGTGTTGCTACGACATTTATTAACAAAGATGTGCCAGAAAGTGCATTACTAGATTTAAAGCATTTATTAATTGAAGCTAAACAGCGAGTTCCACCAGTCCTTTTAGCATTACAAGATGCCAGCGAAGAACTTATGGATGTTGGTGGATCAAAGGGTTGTGCTTTCTGTGGTGGCTTAGGTCATCGTATCACCGAGTGTCCTAAATTAGATAAAGATGCTCGAAGAATAGGAGCCAGCAAGCGCGATTCAGTTGGTGGCGGATATTAAAATTTAGTATAAACTGTTACTTTGTATACATATAAATCTGTCTACGGTAGTATTTCTAGCAGTAATTTCGCAGCCGCATTACCATTCTCTTGATGGTAGTTGTACCCTAGATTTTCCAAAAATGACTGGAATTCTTTATTTTCACTATCTTTAACTAATAAACCTACCAAAACTCTACCGAAGTCATGACCATGATTGCGATAATGAAATAAGGAAATACTCCAACCTTGGTTAAAATGATTGACAGTGCTTAGAAATTTATTCAAAGCTCCGGGAGCTTCGGGAAATTCAAATCTATATAATAGTTCCCGATAGTGTATAGTTGGATCACTTGTTTTCAATATATCCGATGTTGCTCTACCTCCTGCCAAATGTCTAACGTGAGACTTAGCCATTTCATTATTACTTAGGTCTGTTACTTCATACCCATTTTGCTTCAATTTTTCAGTTATATACAGCTTATCCTCATCTAGGGACTTCCCGGATTGTGCTTGAAATGAGACGAACACATTTGCTTTACTCGTTCCATTATGTCTGTATATAAATTCTGTAACATTTCTTGGATATAAAAATGTGTATAATTCACGAAACGAGCCTGGTCGTTCAGGTATCGACACTGCCATAAGCGATTCACTCGAATCTGCTCTTTCAGATACAAAACGTAAGCGATCAAAATCCATATTGGCACCCGATGAAATAGCGACAAACGTTTTATTTTTATGTCCATATAGCTTTGAATATTTAACCATTCCAGCTATTGCTAATGCACCTGCTGGCTCTAGGACACATCTTGTATCATTAAATCCCAATTTAATTGCTGCGCATATTTCATCTGTTTTCACAGTTATCATTTCGTCAACTAATTGTTGACACACATCAAAGGTGTTAGTACCAACGGTACGCACTGCGGCGCCATCTGCAAATAATCCCACTGATGGTAATGTTACAACCTTTCCAGCCCTTAAAGATTCAGTCATTCCAGCCGCATCATCAGCTTCAACACCGATAACTTTTACATCAGGTCTTAGTGCTTTGATATAAGCAGCAACTCCTGCTAATAGTCCACCACCACCGACGCAAGCAAATACTGCGTGTAAATTTTTACCATTTAATTTTTTTATAATTTCCATACCAATCGTACCTTGACCAGCAATAACGTCAGGGTCATCGAATGGGTGAACCAAAGTTAAACCTTTCTCTGATACCAGTCTCTTGGCTTCTGCTGCCGCTTCATCATAATTTTGACCGTGTAACTTTACTTCTACTGTAGGTCCACCAAATCTTCTTACCGCATCTACTTTAATTTTTGGGGTTGCTAATGGCATCACAATTGTCGCCTGTATTCCTAATTTTGATGCTGACATTGCCACCCCTTGTGCATGATTTCCTGCTGAGCATGTCACAACTCCTTTGACTCTTTGTTCATCACTTAAATTAGCGATTTTATTATATGCACCACGGATTTTGAATGAAAACACTGGTTGAGTATCTTCTCGTTTTAAATATATTTCATTACCTAATAGTGCAGATATATTTGCCGCATAACTCAATGGTGTCTCTATGGCTGCTGAATATACTTGAGATGTAAGAATTTTTGTTAAATATTTATTCGCTACTGCTTTACGAGATGGTGACAGTGATGTTGATGCAGATGTTATATCCATTCCGACAGAGTTGACCCAGTGGGTCCAACCCCGGGCCGATGACATGTGACGCAATCCTCTCGACAGTCTCATTATTTGTCCTTTGATTTAGTTTGATCGATTGATTGATTGATTGCTACTCTATTCTCGCAAAAATTATGAGGGTTGATGCTGTATTTGATAATTTTTCGCCTCTAGATGCTTCGGTGACAGAATTAGTGAAAAATCAACTTTTGTCTCTTTCTTATTGGTATGACAATGAAGGTTGACACTGTCGTTGACAAAGCATGCATCACACCGGTACCTTTTATGTGTGTGAAAACATAAACTTAATAACTGTAAATAAAGGTCCATAACAGCGACAACTTTTTTAGTTCTATACTATGAACTCACCCATATAAAATTATCATACTGTAGACCATACAGAAGTCGCGATAGCATCAAATACTGCTAATGAGACGATTTGGTATCCCGTCGTCTTTATTCAATGGGTAATATCATCATTGCGAATAGTCTATTGGATGTCGTTACTGGTGATCTGATGAGACATGACATAGTTGTGACTGGTTGGTCCAAAATCTATAGGTACCACTGATGATACCAGCAAAAAAAAACCTCAAAAGAGCGACGAATCAAGCTGGTACAGTTCTTACCAAGCATTTATCTTGCCTAACGACATTTGCGTTCATTACATTAATTGTAAATTGGACAGACTCTGAAATATGTCCAATTTTTTTCAACCAAGCAATCCATTTTATCAACGGGGCGTAATTATTGTGTGTGCAGTTGGCTGTGCTGCAGTTGGTTTTAATGTTATAGTCGCTGATTTTGGCAGCCAAAACCATATTTTTACCCCAGTACAAAAAGCTATTTTCCCAATTATTGATAATTATTTTGGTATCACTAAAGACGAGTTAGAGATAGGACATAAATTAAGACTTGAGGGAAAATTGCCATTAATTCGAGAGCAAATACCAGAGTCAGGTATTGAAACAATAAAATATGTACGAGGAAAACCAGTAGCTGCTACGAAGGTTTCAGAGAAAGAGAAAAATATTAAATGAGTTGAGATAAGGAAATTGGAAATAGTGAACATAAATTTATTTTCTTTTCTACAATTTTCAACTCAATTAATACAAGAAGGGTTAAGTCGTGGACTGCTTTGATTATACGATACATGGAAGAGCTGTCTGTATTCTTATATGGTTGATAATTCAATCAATTTAAATATTTACAGTCACAACAGTATATTGGTATCACTGTTATAAGTTATATATTTATTTTCTTATCAGGATAGGTCCAGGCTTTTGTAATTTTTCGATATCTTTTTCGATGACATCAAGTTCCTTTTCAAGTGTTTCCTTACGGCGTATTTGTCCTGTTGTATCTAACTGTACTAAATGTGTAATTTTTTGATAATTTGCGTTTACATTAGCCCATTTTTCTTTAAGTGCGCATATCAATTCATAACGTTCCTCATCTGATAACTCTTCAAATTGTTCAGGTTCTTCTTCAATTTCTCCCATTTGTTCCTTAACATACTTGGATATCATTTCATTTTCTCGTCTAATTTCTTCCTTGACACCAGCTAAATAGGCAGGAATTTTGCCAAAATCTTCTTTTTTGAAATAATTTAATTCTCCTTGCTCTATAACTCTAGGCACTTGTAATATTGCCTCAACAGCGTTAGCAGTGACGAAGTTCTTTGTTGTTCTTATACCCATGACTGGTTTTTCATCCTTTTTAGGAACGGGACCCTTTACTTTATCTTCATACTTAAAGGGTTGTCCTTTCTTAGGCGACTTATTAGACGAACTTATTGGCGAAATAGATCTTGGTGGCAACTTTGATGGGCCAAACATAGCACCATCTTTCTTAGGAACTTGACCAGCACCAGGAAGTCTAGTAGAACCAAAACAACCTATAGATAATTTAATTAGATAAAGCGATTCGAAATATAAATCGGAAGCCGTTAAAGATCAATACACACAGATACAAACACACACACACATACACAAAAGGCTATTCTGATCAATCAAACGCTGAATTAGGTAACACTTACCAAATGTTGAGTTTTGCACTATTACTTCAGGCTTCTTAGTCGACCTATGCATAGGTGGCTTTGTGTGAACTACATATTCCACTGGTACTAGATTATAAATTGATTCATCCATTTTAGTTGACCAAATGGTACGATTACCTCCTTGCCTCGCTGTTTTTTTCCCTTTGAAACCGTTTGGGACCGGTCCCCGGTGGTTTCGAAACCAAAAATTAGAATAGTTTTATTGTTACATTAGATTACATTATTACATCATATTATGATATATAAATCGCCCATAGCGCTATTCTAGCGCATGCAGAGCTAATATAGTGTAGCTCTCACCACCGTCACTCGCAGATGCTGTCTCTGCTTTTCTTACAAACGGGTGTCGCTTTAACCAACCCCTATATTTATTTTTATCAATTTTAGGATCTCTACCGATATTGATATACATAGTGTAAACATTACTATCAATCATTTTTTCAATATATTTACTCGTTGACTCTTGAGCTTGAATTTCACTAACGCACTTAGTCAAATCCAAAGTATTGTCACCTCGTCGGAGCCCACCAATCACACTATCTTTATGTATGTTACTTGCACTTTTCTTGTCATTCTTTGATAGCATCATTCTATCCGGATCAACTAACTCCTCTTCTAACATTTTCAACATTTTTCTATCTTTGGACGATAAATTATTTGTCTTGTCATCTGCAACTTTACCATTTACAACAAAACCAAGTCTACCTTTAACTTTAGGCACTCCTAATAGATGCCTCTCCATTTTAATTTCAACACCACCAACTCTAATAAGTACCCGTCCTCTTCCTTTATTTCGCTGTGTTACAATTCCTCGTGAACCGAAAATAGATCCTCGTTCAAGAACTATCAACGTTGTACCTTCATCAATTGGTTCTCCTGGAACAAGTGGACTAGCAATATCTTCCGTCGAATCTTCAACTATGGCCCTCTCAGTATCGATGCGAACATTTTTCACATTGTTCTTTATATCTTCAATTACCTTCTCTTTATCAACTCGCTTCATATCACTACTATTCGCAATCTCTTCAGCACGACGAATCAGTGTTTCCATTTCAACCTCTTTTACTTTCAAATCCTGTATAAACTCATACGTCTTGCCTTCGCGCAATTTAGCTATTTGATCCTCAACCAACAATTTAGCTTTCTCTACTGATCTCTCCCGAGCACTCAATTCTTGCTTTAACTCCTCAAACTCCAGTTGTTTTTGACGAGCTAATTCTGTTTCTTCTTCTAATTTCTTTTGTAAATTTATCAAACGCCTCGATTCATCATCTAATAACGAATTAGCTCGTGCTATAACATTAAGTGGCAGCTTCATTCTTTCACCTGTTTCTAATGCATATGATTCACCAACAAAACCAACGCGTAACTTATAGGTTGGTTTGTTGTCAATAAATTCCATGGCAGCTATTTCAAATCTAGAATCCTCTGCAGCTAGTTCTTTGACTCTTTGATAATGCGTAGTGACTATTATACGGGCCCCTAATGTTAGAAGTTCCTCTAATATTGCTTGTGCTAGCGCAGCTCCTTGTGCTGGGTCCGTACCAGTACCAATTTCATCCAATAATACCAATGATTTCCCTCTAAACTCTTTGGCTCGTATTAACATTTCACGGCATGTGCATAAATGACCAGAAAATGTCGATAAGTCTACCGAAACACTTTGCATATCACCAATATCAGCCATTACATTAAATATATCAACTCTAGCACCAAACTTTGCAGGTATGGGAATTGCATATTGCACCATCAATGCAAATAATCCAGCAGTTTTCAATACAATAGTTTTCCCACCAGCATTGGGACCTGATATAACTAGTGCTGATATAGTAGTCGAATCCAATTCAATTTTATTACCAATCGCATTAGTACCACGAAGTAACAGGATAGGATGCTTCGCATCATAACAGCTTATTTTACCTTCATTTGATACTTCAGGTATAACACCCTTTAACTTGTTGCCTAGCTTAGCTTTTGCCATTAAAACATCTAATTCAGCTACGGCTTCAACACTTCGCCTTATTTCGTCGCGATTCTTGGCAATACTTTTACACATTTCAAATAATATTCTATTTTCTTCAGCTTTAAGCTGTGCGAGAATTGATTTCATTTCATTAGTAGGTTCTACCAATTCTATTGGTTCCACATAAAGACTACGACCTGTATTAGAACTGCCATGAACTATCCCAACACCCTTTTTATAAGTATTCTTTAACATTAAGCAAAATCTACCATCGATCTCTTGATAACCGTTATCAGCAATCTTTTCTTTCATATCCTGATTATTAAGCAACGATTTGATTGTCTGTACAATTTTAGTTCTCAATAATTCGGATTCTAATCTCAGCTTTTTGATTATTGGATACTTTTCAGAATTTAAGTTACTCTCATCGTCAAATGAATTATGAAATATTTGAACAAACTCTTCAGGTAAAAACATAGCTGATTGAATAGAATGAAACAGCGTAAGTTTATCGTTAGCATTTAATAAAAATGTTTCCAGAACTTGTATATCTTCAATAATATCCGCAAAATGTGCTAGATCATCTCTCTCGGGTGGCGAACCATTCGTTTCTATTGCCCTTAACACAGGCCATATGTTCATTGTATTTCTCAGTGGAATGATATCAAAATTTGGCATTAATTGATCTATTTTATCATATAAATTGTTAATTTTATCAACGTCATCACTATTTTCATGATTACAAACCCTCTCTTTTCCTAGTATAGTCACAGTTGTATCTCGTAAAGCATCTAAAATTATTTGGAAGTCTAAACAATTGTATGTTCTATCAGTCACATTAACATTAAAAGCATGTGACGCTTCTACAGCAATATTACTTAGCATGCATTTTGTACTCTTTTGGGGATAGTAATTTCTAATTAAATTCAATTTGCTTCGGTAATAATTAGTATTGATCGATTTGAACGAATCAGACAGCGGGAGCAATAGAACTGTGACGAAGACAATTAGCCACATCTGGGATTGAGTCCCTTCTAGGAATTATACCGTTTTATATACACACCTGCTTGTACCAGGCAAAACTGAGCTGGTTGTGATTGTCAAACTTTACCAAAAGTACAATTTATGAGTCAATGATGAGTCATGAATAATTAATTACAAACCAAAAACCGGTCCTAAAATTTAGTTGCTAAGATTTTGAAAATGGTGTATTTGAACTTAAATGTTATTCAAATTCGCGACACTCAACTGCAAGCTTAATAGGTTTCATCTGCAAGAGAGCATTCTCCCTCGTGGTAGGTGGTGCAACCAAACACCGGTCCTTCATTTTTTTCCACACCTGACTGGGATTCGCTGAAAATTTCAGCCTGAAATCAAGAACCGGAATGGTAAAACAATTTGGTTTCAAATATCGGAAAAAAATACTCACAAAATTAGGTTTTACGAATAATTTTTATTTGATCTGTCTCCTATTGTTATTAAATCTCTTGTGTTACGTGTTAGATGGTTTCCCCAACAATATCCAAGTGATTTCTTAAAATATGCCCCTTACACAAATAGTTCATACATGGTGGAGATACCATTTGGTTGCTATAATTTTTGCATCTATAGTCGTATTCTGGTACCGCAATCATCAGAGTAGAGAATTGAAGAATGATACAGTTGTACCAATGGTGTCGTCAAGTGCTCTTTCCTCGAGTAACCTGCTACAAAAAACCTACAATTTGTTAAGCAATGATTTTGAAGCAGTTTTAGGGACTGAAAAACATTGGAAATTATTAAAATCTCACAAAAATATAAGTATCGAAACTTACGATGGTGGCATAGGTTTGTGGCCAGTCTATGTTAGAACTACTACGGTAATTGATAAACCTGTATGCGATGTGTACAAATTATTTACTTTTGAAAATTTTGCAAAAACTCAGAATTATATTGATCCATTTTACGAATCTTCCACTCAAATTAACACCGATAAAAATCATGCGGATAAAATAATCCATAAAATTACAAAATGTCCGTTATTCTACCACAAGAGACTTTTTACACTTGCAATACTAGAGCGAAAACAAGGACACAATTTTAACGTAAGATTTCCTATTAATAGTGTGGGGACATCACTTGATAAACAAAAAGTTTTCAATAAAAATAAGCATAATTATTACGTAATACCGAAAGGGACTCCTGTTATTGCCATATTTAGTGTAAATAATACCAATGTAAATAATATCAATCAAGATTATGTCGAGGCTCGACAACAATTTATGGCATGGTTTATCGAAAAAGACCATAAAAATTCTACACATTTGGAGATAGTAATGCGAGTGGATTTAGGTTTAGATATTCCACATTGGTTGTTTTTACATACTGTTGGGGTTACAGGAATCTGGGCGATGGGTAAGTTACCTAAGCTGTTACGGTAATGTGAATATCATTCTATGGTATACTACACAGATATTTGTTATTGTATCAATTATATCAATTTAATATGAATAGTATTAATTGATATAATGTAATTAGAAAGTAATTTCAATTTTAGGAAGATAAATGTAAATTACATAGTGATAATAGTATTCAAAACAAATATCGTATGTTGTTGTTGACATTCCCATTCCTCACATAATAATTTCTCATAGAATTTAATATAATTTTAGAAGTAGATTCAATAAAACATATTTTATTGACTAAAAAATATGTATTACAATAAATAGTATAAGAACAATAATAATTCATTTTACAATAATATTTCAAATTAAAATACGACTACGTATTACTTACAGCGCTGTTACTGTTGTGTCATTTACACACTACCTTCTTTTACTCAAGTGATTATTGTCTGCTTACTCGACCACAATCCCATGGACTAGGTATATTTGTGCGAACCTAACTAATTTTTTAAATTCACCTTTTCCACATTTCAGGACCGTTCATACGATTTCTTTCGACTCCGCATCACTAGCTTCTTGCTTTGATTATATCCTCTACCTTCTTTTTCGTCTGCTATTTTCATCATACAATTTTTCTATAATATCAGCAAAATTATCGTCGTCATTTTCCGACCCATTGCAATGACTCCACATTAAGTCGTCATAAATATATGGCATAGAATAAAATTTATTCGTAGGATCAGTGTTGTCCATGACCTCTTTATTAGTATCACCTACTCCGGCGTAGACATCACTATTAATAAAATCTAACAACTGATCGTTTTCATAGTGACCGTAACAACAGTTTGTGTAGTTACCTTTTTCTGTACTAATATCAGGTTCATAACAATAGTATTTGTCACATACGTCATCGCCTTCAGTAGGCCAAGTTGTATCATCAAATCCACCAACCATTAGTTTTAGTTGATATAGACGTTCTAGTGTTCCGTGAATAGGCCAAAATGATGGATCCGATGGAGACGCAGATTCTAAATGATCTCCTACAAACACTCGATAAGCATCTCCTTCACACAACCAGTCTCTCCACGCTTTCCAAGTCGCAGCATTATCTGTCGTCACTACAGTAGTTCTAACTTGAGCTCTAATAATGGTCAATAACGCAGCCAAATCATCATCATCAGTGGGACATACAATACCACAACTTATCCCATCATAATCTAAACTATCAACATTGCAGTCACTAGTATCAGCACGAGAAATTAAAGAACTCCTATAAAATTCTTTGAGATAGAATCCCCATTTTTTGCATGTGTAAAATAAATATGGTTCGTTTTTAAGTAATCCCTCATCGAGTAATGGAATGAACATATCACAACCATAAACAGATCCTATACCACCATGCGTACTAGCGTGAGGAGCAAATGGAGCAATATTCATGAAATCGACAAAATCATCTAGTTGAATCCACATAGAATATGATGAACACGATGGTAGAGCATATGTAGCTGTTGTAAATCTAGAAATATAAGGAGAAGGATTATAATTCCATGGCCCCCTCATGTAACCAAAGCTATTACCCAAATCATCGTACTTGGTATTAAGATCAGCTTTAAGTAGTTTCCATCTACCATCAGGTATTGCCGAATCAGCGATACTATCATTTGAATAAGTCCAACCCCAGTCACTGTCAACGGGTAAAGTAATACTGCCAAAAGTATCTGGGGTGAACATCGGAGACTCTGATATCATCAATTCTTCTTTGTTATCAATTGTAAAATCCCAATATGGTAACGAGACTGCTGGATTATATGCCTGCATTGACAACTCAAAAATATTACTGATTTTAATATGCTGAGGAAGGAAACCCATGCCTTCATGAATATGGTCTGAATCTACTTGGGCGGCGTTAAAATTATGCGCTTCAGCAAAATAGATTTCAGAGTGAAAATTTTCTCCATATGCCTCTTGGCCATCTTCTTCGGCAATATCCCATATCGCGAACATCGCATCCATCGTATCAGATAAATCAATATCAGATAAAGTTCTAATTTCCCTCCTAACATATTGACACAATGCATACCCTGTAACGTTTCTCGTTTGAATATTAGCATAAGATTCAATTAGAGCTATTTGATACTTATCGAATGGATTACAAGCAATATTAATAGATTGAGAGTCATTCGAGGAGTATTTACCAGTGTAACAATCTGTTCCGACACCAGTTTTTTTAGAATAGTCGCATATTGTGTACTCATACACAAAACCTTCACTGATTAACGAATCATCATCAAGGTATAGTTCCATATCGGCATAAGGTTCAATTACCGCGTAATATGATTTTAAATGGGTATATTTTACAATTGTTGACTTATCCTCTGTGAACATATTCAGTGGTTCATAATCCACCCTATTTAATGTGAAAGTGATTACTTCATCACCGACGAGTGATATCTTATCAATATAATCAGATGATGTGTCATCGTTTGAATCAGAAGTACTGGTTTGCACTACAGAGGAGGCTATTAATAAAGATAAAGAGCCCATAATAATAAATACTAGAACCAATTTAGAAATGTTCTGAAACGAGTCAGAAGCAGATTTATCTAAGACATTATCATCATCATCTGTATCATCCTCACTTTCATAATTAACAATCGCCTCATAATCATGCCTATTCTTTCTACCTAAAAAGTCTTGACTCGAATTTGGCCGCTGATTGGTGCTTGCCATTGAAATTAATAATATCCGCGCAACCGCGCTGAACCCAATACCACAGAATCAAAACCAAGTGCAGAAATTGGAATATTATTGGTTATTTACACTCTAACGATCGTGGGATCACCTGAGTGAGGATTCCGGTTCGGTTTAGCGAACCCCGGGCTTCTTGAGGTGGAGTTTTGTGATGCGCGCCGGTATGTACCTACCAGTATAAAAGGTATATAGTATTACTACTGATTATTTACATAAAAATTTCGCAACAAATTAACATTATCTTGAAATGAAACAATATTATGATTAATACTCTCAACCATCCACTGAGGTAACTGAGTTATAACTCTAGATTGGGAGTATCTTTTATCAATGAGCAAAATTGCTGCATAGTCGTTAATATGGCGAATAGAGCGACCAATAGACTGATTAACTGCTTTTATACACATAGCTTCATAGAGCAAGTTACCACTACCAGATTCTCTCAAATCAGCAAATTTTAACTTTTCTTGCAAAATTGGATCACGTTTATCAGGGTATGGCATTCCAATAACCACTACACCTCGAGCTAATTTATCTGAAAAATTAATGCCTTCAGATAGCTTACCCCCCATTACACAAAAAAGAATTGCACCTTTATCATCTCTGATCGCAGCATCACTGTACTGATCCCAAACATGTTCGGCAGCTGACGCCGATCTTGGCTCAATAAATATCGGTTTAACATTTGATAATTGCTCTAGTTTGTTACAAAGTGGATCTTTCCATCTTTTGAATATTGTCTCCATATAAGAATATGACGTAAAAAATATTACGACGCCATTTGGTATAGTATTTATCGCTGTCAGTATCACAGCGTGTAATTCGTCTGTTATATCATTATTAAGTCTTTTGTCAAACGTAAATTCTAACAATTTTCCAGACGGGCCAGTTGTTACTATAATAGGCTGCACGTTGCTACGACTGATTACATGACCACATGTAAATTTTCTTATTTTTGAGTCATCCATGTATGGGAAAAGTGATGACGTAAAAAATGAAAATGGTTGCATTGTCCCACCTAATAACAATAAACTCTTTGCATCTTGTACAACCGGTTTAAAATGTGTCGAAGGATTAAACAAAATAAACTTTAATACAGGAGAAGAATCCGGAGTGTTAACAGTAGAACAAATAATCCGACCATCAGAATCGGCAATAGTTAAACATGTCAATAATGATAAAGCTGAGCGTAATGCACCAAGCGGTGAAATAGCACTAGTAATATTATCGTTTTCCAAGGCCCCAATTGAAACACACCCTTTACATTCGACTGAAATAGTATTAAGTTTCAGTTTGGCCTCTTCAGCCCTCAATTTAGCGGTGGTGGCTTCAACAAAGCCACCAATTTTATTGACCAATTGTGTTTCGACAATATGTCTCCTTAACTTGAATAAGTTTACATTATCCAAACGGCTTTTAAATACAAAATCATTTATTGTCATCATAACAGTTGAACTCGACGACGATTCCTTTTGATCGGTACCCACAGGGCGAAAAACAGATTGGGTTTGTGATGCACTGGTACAAGCCGCATCGATTATACACTTTTGTATACATTTCAATACTGATATCAGTAAATTTATATAATAATTATTTTTTCCACTTAAGAAAGTGTGGAACCGGGATATATACATAGTAATAGCATCAATCGCAACTTTTATTTGTTGTAATGATAACTCTGCGGAGTAAGTTTGATTAATCGCCTCAACTAGATTATGTGCCTCATCAAATATAATGATTCTACCTTTTAAATTCAGCCCCAAAGACTCTCTAAGTTCATTATTCAAAAGTAAATTATATGGCATACATATTAATTGGGCTGTTTTGACAGCATTTCGTGTGGCATAATATGGACAGGTTTGTAATTCTATCCCTAATTTGACCAGATCTTCAATATCCGCAATTGAACTAAATGCATAATCGGCGTATGATATTTCCTTTGCTCTATTATGATACACACACGTTTCTATCATATTATCCGCATTTTTTTGTTTTTTCGTATTTTCTGCACTTGCTTTGGGGGTATTCTCTTCACCTTCATTTTTTTTAACTTTGCCTTTCGATTTAGACTTTTTTTTTTGCATTTCTAAACATTTTTCGGAAATAGAAGCATCATTGCGTAGAGATTTTACTGATTCATTGATACATAAGTTTTTCCTTGATCCAAGTGTTACACATCTAACATCTGTAAATTGCGTTTTTCTTATTTCTCCAACAAATTGGGCAATTTGCGAATGAGTCCTAGAACAGTAGATGATTTGTGGAAGCTCAAGTATATCTACAAACGATTTTTCATCACTATTGTTACTGTCACTATCATAACCATCAGTTACGTTACTAAGATTACCTTTAGTAATTCTCATGTCGTTATCACTGTCATATTGTATGAGTGAGAACTCATCCATATCATCTTCATATCGTAAATCGTTTACAGCTTTTTGTTTCTTTGAAATAATAGTCTTTGCGGGTTTATCAGTAAATTTATCTTTTATCCCACTTTGTCTACTCCTACCGATATCACTAATGCGCTTTAAAGTGTTCGTATAAT
>JACCDO010465948.1_pt1 | contig 13987 bp, 6 predicted proteins | sample 7446101 | NCBI WGS metagenome assembly JACCDO01 (sample SAMN15323440, study PRJNA562643) | freshwater metagenome | isolation source: river surface water | place: USA:Blue River Watershed | collected 2017-08-16
CCATCGGAAGGTGGACTGGAGTGGCATGGCACATGGAAATTTGCTAAAGACAAAAAGAGAGAATTCCCCATCCACTACAAATGCACTTCTAAGGCTGTTCCTCGTGAATTATATAATGAGGTATCATTTCTCACGGATAATACAAGTGCTCCTGAAGCGGCAGCTGAAGACCGCGCTAGTAATATATGTAAGACCGGGGATATTGAGCTAAAGGGAAATCACAAGTTAATTGGTACGTGGGAGGGTTACTTTACAGTGAAGGGAGAGGAAGTAGTTAAAGAAACCTTCTTTTTCTACACAATTATTGAGAACGTCGCGCTTCCCGTGCAAGAGGACCTGCGCGATCTACCAGCAACGCCATTTTTCACATATTTTACTATTAAACAAAGTGATTTTTCGAAGAAATTACAGTATATGACAAGTAAATTAAATGTGAATAAGCTACTGAAGAACACTGATGATGCACCACCGAGTAGTGTCGTGGATACACCGCAAACCCCTGCAGCTTCCACATCGGGAACGAGCCAATTCACCGTTTTGGCTGGATTCGGACGCAATGCACTCGGTAGATTCACTATAGTGATAGCCTATGATGAGTCAACTGGTTATGCTTGTTGTGAGAAAAAGTATATATATAGCAAGGTGCCGATCAAACGGCTACCGCGCCAAAACTCTGAAAATAAAGCAGAAAACAATGTGATAAATAGCGAGTCTTCAGGTCGCGCAGTGCGTATCCGGCATGCGCCGTCATACTCCTACGAGGATGTAATAGCAGAGCCCACCTACAAAAGAACCAAAAGTTTGAAGATAAAAACGGATAGTAACGGAGACAACGAAGGCAGTGCGTTGGACTCAACAAAGCATCACTCCGACGCGTTCGAAGGGTATCAGCAGAGCGCGCACTACAATTTTGACGGTTATAAATCAGCTTATTTGGATGAAGAAACAGGGGAAATCTATGAAGGTGAGTGGAGTTGTGGGTATAAGCACGGCAGAGGCATCTGCTTGTACCCCGACCTAGTCATGTACGAAGGGAACTGGGTCTTTGGCAAGCCAAGTGGGCTAGGCTTGCTGATGTCAAGTAAAAGGGAAATCATATACGAAGGGGAGTTTCTAGACGGGAAGTTGCATGGACGCGGTCGGTTTTGTTACGCAAATGGAGATCAGTACACCGGCGAATGGCGCGAGGGCGAGCGGCAGGGACACGGGGAGTACGTCTTCTCGAACGGGTGTAGATACGTCGGCGATTGGAAAGACAACGACCGCCATGGAAAAGGAAAGTTTTTATGGCCTGACGGCTCTGTGTACGATGGAGAATGGGAGTCAAACAGCCGACACGGGAAAGGAATGCTGGAGCTCGTCGACGGATTCCAGTACGACGGCTATTGGGCTCATAACTACATGGATGGCAGGGGGACGCAGGTGTTTGTAAGTGGCACCGAATATCAAGGAACATTCAAGAATGGGTTGCGAGAAGGCAGAGGATCAGTGAAGTTTCAAGGCGCGGAATACGAAGGACGCTTTAAAGAGGACCGGATAGATGGACATGGCACAATAAAGGTCACATCCTCCATGCGGGGCGTTACTCCGGATGAGATCTTTATTACAATTGAAATACAAGCAGACATCAAAAGAATTCACTACAAAGCTGGGTTTGGTGAAGGTGGACATTAACAAGTCAGACAGCAGGCGCAAGAGTCAAGTATTATTTATTGTAATTAAGTTATTATTCGTCGTCAACGCTATCATCTACGCTGTCTTCCTTCTTGCTTGGACCAGGTGACTTCTTACCTCGTTGCTGTTTCAATAGTAATATTTGTTCTTTCGCTTTATTCATCGCTTCTTTCCATTTCACTGGATCGTTGATGGTATCCCCGGCTTGCTCCCTGAACCCAGGCATCATTTGTTCGTATTGATCTATGTTCTTAATCATGTTTAATCGTGCTTGCTCTAGCTTATCATCATCACCAAAGTATTCATCAACAAAATCTGATTCTAATAATTTATCTATTTGTTGCATTGCATTATTCATTTCTTCTTGGGATAAATTAGGCATACCACCAAAGTTTGGCATGCCACCAGTAGGCATTGTTGCAGCGGCAGCATTTTCTCTAGGATTATCAACATCATTAACATCATCTTGTAGTTGAACTTGTGGACGTTGTTTCTTTCCTTTAACTACCATAAGAACATCACCACTCGATATGCCCATATCATGTAAAATATCCCCAGGATTCAACACTTTGCCTCTAAATAAAACGCTATTTTGTCCAGCATCTAATCCTGCCAAGCTTTCAACCTTGGATGTGAACTCCTCAACTGTTGCTGCTTCGACCTCGTACTTCTTTCCACGAACTGATGCAGTTACAGTAATTGGCACTGCACACCAGACCATTGGCAGAAGCAGCACCAGCACTAAGCACAACAAACGGAACATATCGCTTTATACTTACGCACTTCACGTGGTCAAACTGGTAGAAACTTCGACAGATCACTGGCCGGGCCGGCACCGACTGCTCGAGCGAAGAGAACGCAAGAAGGAATCACAGCGAAGCCGTTTATTTAGAGTAGACGCCCCAGAAGCACCTGCCCGCACTCTACCGGACTGCTGCGCATACACTCGGCGTTTATTCTTCACTTCAACTGTGCCGGTACCAATTAGCTCGCATTTGGCGATTTTGCACTTTTGAATAGGGATAGTACAGAGTTTAAATAGTATTTAGAGTGCCAATGGCCTACTAGATATGGAGATTATCACTTGAAGATGCGCGATTTGATATGAGTGAGCTGTTGGACGAGTGTATCGTGCGTAACAGCACATTATTGGCGCCGTTAAGTAACCACGGAATGCACGTGAAAGTGAGTAATATCATCGAGTTTGTATGCCCAGACGTAGAAGTTCATGCAGTTCGCAATCATTCCTTGAAAGTAGGCGTTCGCTTTATGATACCCACGGGTCTATACATTGATATTTATGAACTAAGGCGTCGGCATGATTGGAATGTCAAGAGTAGTAAAATTGATGACATAAAAATCAGCAATTATGCATACAATAGCACGATGAACAACGAGATCATTGCCGAGCACTTCAACCAATCAACGGAACTATTCGTCGAATTTACCGTGTTGTCGACAGAGAATCATTTTTACTTTCAATACACGATTCCCTTGCATCTGCGATACCACTTGCCTAGTTACACAGATAGTTATAAATATGTTTCCTTATCAAGTCCTTCCGTGTACGTCAACGACACGTGTCAAGGCCAGGGAGGCATTGGTAACACAGTCACCTTGTCGGTCCCTATCGGCAGCATGAATGACCATGTATATGTGTCCTCTTTGTCTCTGATGTACTACGTTTCTTCTGTTCTTATCGTGTTGTATGTACTTTGTAAGTCATTGTAATGTTATGTAAATATTTATTTATAGCACAATAGGGTATAATCTAGTCCACTAACTAACAACACACGCTTTACTACAATTATTTGGGGGGCGGAGGTGGTAAATAATCAGGGATATCATCACCAAGATCGACGGCGCCACCACTCATGGGCACTGCTGGCCTCATGACATTGTTATTGCCAAGAGTTGAAAATGGATCGGATTGGTACATCGCCTGGGGCTGCATTGCTTGTTGTTGCATCATCTGCTGTTGCATCATTTGTGGCTGCGCATATCCCTGCATGGGATAGTTATTTTGCTGATTCATCACTGGCTGCATAGGTTGGTGGTAACCCATCGGCGCCATCATCCCCATATTCTGATGAGACATTTGCATCGGCATATTCATCTGACCCATCGATCCTGGTACAGGCACTGGCTGTTGCAAGGCTTGAACTGGTACATAGGGATTGTAGTTCATCGGTGGAGCCATTGTTGATGGTGTCGACATAGTGGCTATCATGGGCATGGGTTGCGACCCTCCCGCAGAATAAGATGTAAACATACCACTCATTGGCCCTGCATTCACTCCTGAAGGAACAGGATTAGAGAGATTAAGTAAGTTGTTTTGCTGCAGTTGTTGTTGCTGTTGTTGCTGTTGTAACGCAGCCATGGCTTGCAACTGGCTGAGTTGCTGCTGCTGAAGCTCCAACTGCCTTTTGAGCTCCTTTTCTCTTTCCAATGCAGGTAAAAACTGCGCATCTGGTAACTTTACCGCATCATTTGCCACATCATCAAACGCTAAATCTAATAATGATGGCGCCAATTTGTCCCTTGTTGTTTGGTGGTCGCCAGTGGATATGACGTGCTTTCGCGGGTCGTTGTGGTTGTCGAAGTAGCGCTCTGGTCTGCCCTCGTACATGCCGGGCACTTGTTCCATGCCAAACTTTTGACCGATGGAGGTCCCCATACCTTGACCAAAAGTGATATTACTCTGCATATTATTGTTGGTTGCCACTGGAACAGTGTCACTGCCGAGCGGGACGAGAGTATTATCGTTCCGTTCGCGCGCTTCAAGTCGCGCCTTTCTTATATTGTTATCATTCATTAAAATTGGTAATAATGCTTTTGCTGCATTACGTACATTCGCACCATAATCTGTACCTCCGGTAGAAAATGAGATTCCAAAAGAATTCTTTTTGACTAATGCGCTGTTATAATCGGGTAATGAGGTCATAAACGGGACTAATGAGATGCATTTATCGATTGCTATCTCACTGCCATATAACAATATAGAATGAATAATTAGCAATGACTTGTATATAACTTGGTGCGGATTATCGCTTGGACTAATAGTCTTCTCCAGAATATTGAATATGCGTTCGCACGACTGGATATTGTAGGTTAACGCCGCTATACTGTTCAATCTTCGGTCATTCAGCTGCAAGAATGTAAGAGAATCATCAGATAAAATAGCGTTTAAATCAACTTCTTCCTTGTTCTTTGGCTTCGACAGCACACTTTTGATTCCAGACAGGAAGGTCGACATGGCTTCAACTATGCATCAACCTTCTGAGAGTTCAACGAATTCTTTCCTTTCTCTTCTCTTCGAACATGAAGAAAGTTTCGGTGAGGATTGGTACCGGTGTCGGTGCCCACTGGAATACCTAGTAAGTGGTCATGCGATGGCTATGCAGAGGTTATGCAGTGCATCAGCAACTCACTAGCAGCAGTATTCCGTCAATCGCTGCCTTGTTAGTAAGTAACTAGCAAATCCCTATGCCGGGCACGGGATGGGATCCATGCTCGGCGAGTCACAAAAATCTCACTCGGTGAGTGTTCTTTGTTGTTCTTGGTTGCTATTTGATTGATTGATTTTTTGATTGAATTGATTTTAGCGATGGGGGCGCTGACGAAGACGAAGATATTCCTCGACGAGTCGCTGGGTCCAGAGGACCAGCAGCGTGCCGCTGATCTTGTACACCAGCTAGATGGCGAGATTGTCCCCGTGGTTGAATTTGATAGCTGTCAGGTATGTGTAGCAACAGAGGACATTAATATTACGCGGTATAGAATGTTCTCACATGTGAAAATCCCTGTCGTAAGTATGGCTTTTATATTGGACTGCTTTAATCGCAATATGTTCTGTCCACCATGTGACTATGCAATTACTAAAATGGTTAAAAGTCCAAGTAAAACTAAAATTAATGACAAGATACAGGATGTAGGAAATGACGACGATGAAGTAGCAGGAGCTGGTGCCTCGCAAGATCTAGTGGATCGATCACGTGCACAATATCAATTAAAACAAAATTCCCCAATGAAAATAGTGCCTAAGGAAGTGATCCCATTACCGTCATTCCAGATATATGTGCCTCCTCCTCTGACCTCTCCAGCAGATAGACGGCGATCGGAAAGAATTCTCGAACGCGACGACGATGACGACGAAGCATGCGACAGCGTCCAATCTACGTGTGCCATGCAGATTTTTAGGACTAAGTCATGGCCACCTAAAGGGGAGAAGGACTTCACCAGAAGGAAAAGTGTCACCAAGACGCTGAATGAAAAGATTAGCAAGTCCACAGCAGCCTTACTCGCTAACGGTAACGGCAACGAGAAACGAGGTGCGCCTGCTACTCGGGGTAAGAACATTTTTGCTGCATCTAGATCCACTTCAACGGCGGAAAAGAATGAATATGTCCAGGTATTTCTGCCTGGTACACTGCCCAATGCCAACATCATCGCCTTGCCCGCCGCCACTACCCGCCTGTCTAAACGCGCCTATGACCCAGAAAACGGAGAGGTAACCCAGCCCGCTAAGCGGACAAAAGGCGACAAGCCGCCTTACTTCGCCTTCGCAGTGAAGTCGCGGCAGAACGAGGACGAGATCATCTCCAAGAGCATGGTATTCAAGCTGTACGAGCGGGACAACAGGCGAAAACCGATCATCGAGACGCCGGGCGTCCCGTACAAGGCCGAAGGGATTAACTACTTCCGTGCTTTTGAGGTAGTGAAACCTGGTAACTATGTGCTCGAGGTAACAGCTGATGATGCCACTCCGTTCTTGCACGAGTTCGCAATAGTTTCCTCATCTTCCTCCTCGGATAGTATTCGAAGTGCTCCTGCAAACCAGGCCACCTCAACAGGGAAGCGGAAATACACGAAGCGAAATAGCGTCGAGGCGGTAAGTGGCTTTGAGTCCCTCCTCGACGATCAGCGGAAGGATGTAGTGCAGGTGCCTGCTCGCAGTAGCTCTCGCAGCAGCAGGCAATCCCGCTCTTCGCTCGTCGGGTCCTCGATTCTGAGCACCATACCGCTACCCCCTGAAACCAGCGTGTTCCTGTCGAAAGCCAAGGTAATCCTCACTGCGTTCGACGCGGAAGAAGATAAGGTAGACCTTCTCGGGGAAATGAAGAAGCACACACGCATCTTCCGCGTCTTCGACTCCCAGGACGTGGTTGCTTATGACGACCTCACACACATAGTGGTACCAGAGAACACTACAAGAGGCAAAACGCCTTCCATTCTGATGGCGATATGCAAAGGAATCCCTATTGTGACCGAGAAGTGGGTTCACGCGTGCATAGACGCCAAGGCGATCCTGCCGCATACTCACGACTACTTGCATGAGCTTTACGCACACCACGTGGGATCCACCCAAAGCAGCACCATCTTCACCGACAAGCTGGTGTACGTCCTGGATCACACCACGTCCTCCGAGGTGACGACCAAGTACGTCTCTAAGCAGCATATTGAGCTGGTAATAGTCGCCGCAGGAGGGATCGTGGTGGCGAGCATAGTAGACGCCAACTACATAGTCTGTGAAAATTTTGGTGACATCCACCTCTACATGACCAGCTCGGAGCCGGCGACGAACAAGAACCAGTTGAGGAGAGACCCCATCGTTACATTCAAGTACGTATCTGAATGCGTAGCGGCGGGTGAGTTGATAGACAGCACCGAATACTCGAAGTCTGTGGCCGCGATCATGGCGGAATATGAGGAAGAAGAGGAAGAAGAGGAGAAAGGAGGGATCAACGTGTCGCCGTCGAGGCTCGGGCGCATCGGCACGCCGGACAGCCCCTCCTTCTACTGAGGAAGAGCGGAAGACCGCGATAAAATGACAAATAATATACTCTTACTGTACAAACTAAAGAAAAAACCTGACATCCAACTCGTCTTCGCACACGCGTTTCTCTTTTTCTTGCGGTCTCTTTGTGTGCGTCCCCGCAGAGCTTTGCAACGCAGGAGCAGGTGCACTCAACTGCGCCGACGGGATCGAGGACTCAAACAACACCCATTCTTGCTCGCGCACCTGCGTCTCGACTGGTGGACTGGCTGCGCGCGTGTCACGCGACATCTCTTGTGCTGACAGAGTCTTATCCACTTGCTCTAGGAAACGGATTATTTCCAAAAGCTGCAGTTGGGTGCTGTCGTTCTGCGGCATGCTGTGCTCGTACAGCGCGTAGAGCAGCTTCAGGCGAGTGCTGGAGCACAAGTAGTCTGTCTTCATCGAGCTTTTCAGTTCATTTTCTTTGGTTATTATTAAGTCTTTCACAGCAGGTGGCAGCATACTTTCAAGCTTGTAATACCTGGGTAGCCAGTTGTCCGCGCTGATTGTCGCGGGCGCAGGATCTACCTCGCTAGAGGATTGCACTAACACATCATCTTGTCGTACAGGTGCGGCATTTTGTAATACTATATCTCCTGTTGGTTCATAATTTACTATTTTACCTTCATTTATGAATAGAACAACCTGTTCTTCTACGCTTGTTTGCACCTGGTCGTCTGTTGGAGTCAGTTCTAATAGCGTGGACAGGTCTTGGTTACTACACTTAACTGATGACGATTGCTCAGTTCGATTAGGCTTTGTATTTGCCAAGTAAAATACATCTGCGGATACATTAGGTGGCACAAACTCGTTGCGCAGCGGCTTGGTGTAGATTGTAGCAGTTCTAATTACGGCGCGATGGTCGCTGCGTTGGGGAAAAGACACATCAGACTTCCTCTTTGTTGGTACATTGACATCAGCAACTGTCTCAATCGGTTTACTCCTTACGCGTGATTCGGATTGGTCGGGGCGGTAGCTATTGCGAAGCTCGTCATGCTTGCGCTTCGCCTTAGAGCTGCGCTTCTTCGCAGAAGTGTTCCAATTCATCGTTTTCTCTCTTCAAAAAAGTGACACTCAAATTCGCAGACAGGCGGGAGTCGGCGAGGGATTACTTTGAATAAAGTAGTGAATTAAGTATACAAAGAGACAAAGTTACACGTCGACGGCGCGGCGCTACTCTAGGATAGTCACGAAGATCTTGGACCTGGTCGCCGGGGCAGTCTCGCCATCCGAATCGTTGCTTTCGATAAAAAATTTCATTGCAAACTCCTCCGCAGCTTGTTCGTGCAGCTTCAAGCGCAGGTTATTGCCAGTCACCAGCTCAAAGTACCAGTTATAGATGTCTTTCCATCGCATTTCCTCGGCAATTATTGCTAATTCTGCAGGACTTCTTGGATGTCGTAAAAATTGTTCTAATGTTTGATAAAGTGGATCGTGGAGTGATACGTCATAAGCTATATCTGCTCCAACTATCACGTTGACTGTCCAGTCGAGTCCCTTAGACTTCAAGGCACTGTAGAAATCGTCAGCAGATTGACCAAATGAGTAAGGTATTACTGCGACTTGCACATTGTTTCTAGTGAATAAGTCTCTATTTAATTCTATATTCTCAGTAACAGTAACCAATTGCGACTCTAAATCGGTGAAAATAATCTTACTTACACCTTTATCCATCGCTGCCAAAGCGATTCCCAGGAATCCTGTGCCAGTTCCCAACTCCAAAATCGTCTTGTTAGTTAAGTCTAAATTTGCAGTAGAATTCGCAATGTAATGAGCCAGATAATGACTCCCGAACCACAATGCACCAGAGGTCAAAAGAGACTCGTCATTGTTTGTTGCTAGAGAGAACTTGGCATTATTTCCACTGAATCGCCAACATTGAGTAGCTACACCACCGACACAAGGATGACCCACCATGTCGCAATCCTCTTGCCTATTACAAAGACACTTCAAGGAAGTGCGACCCCTCGACTTCCTCGGTTGAGTACCCAAGTAAGTTGTCCCAAGAATCGAGTTATTACCCGAGTAAAGAGTCAGGTCTGATGTGGATGTGACTGCTCTCGTCGTTAGCTTCAGTCAAGGTACCGGTTTCCAAGAAATTTCCGAGAAAGAGAAATAATTAGTTAATAACTTTGTAATAATCTTAGATGCCGACGGTAGGAGCGCCCACGAACTCCTCGATGCTGCGGCAAGGCAGCGCTTTGTTGCGGTGAAGTGCGTCACAAAACAGCACCGCACATTTGATGTTGGTCAAGAGAGAGGTGCCGAAGTCAACTGCCGCACGTCTCATCAAGTAACCAGATGAAATCTCATCCCTCTTGCTTGATCCCTCGGGGATATTGATGACGAGGTCTACTCGCTTGTCGTAGATCCACGAGAGCACCGTGTCGTCATCACCGACTCGAACACTGCCGGGATCGATGACTGTCTCCGTCGATGGCTTGGACAACGACTTCATAGTAACTCCGTGTGAGGTGTAGTACTCGGCCGTTCCCGGGGTGCCGCACAGCTGGAAGCCCAAGGAAGACAACTGTATGATCGAGTCCAAGAACTCCGCGCGCATCTTCTCCTCGGCTATCGAAACCAAGATATACTTGTCCGGGGATTTCTCAGGTAACTTGAATGTTGTCGCCAACAAAGCCTGTAAGAACGCTTCTTGCACGTCTGAACCGAAGCACGCCACCTCGCCAGTACTACTCATTTCAACACCCAGGGTAGGGTCAGCTCCACGTAACCTGGTGAATGAGAACATTGGCGCCTTGACTGCAACATAGTCGTACTCGTACAAGGAGATGACGTATGGCTTCACCGGGTAGCCCAACATCGCCTTGGTTGCTAACGTGATAAAGTTGGCATCAAACGTCTTGGATATAAACGGGAATGTGCGCGATGCGCGCAGGTTGCACTCGATGACCTTGACCATGTTGTCCTTAGCCAGCAGCTGGATGTTGAACGGACCGGTGATGCGCAAGGCGCTGGCGATCTGTTGCGCGATAGTTTTCACGGTTCGAACTGTTTGTACATAGAGTTTCTGCGCGGGTAAGACGAGTGTTGCGTCACCCGAGTGGACTCCTGCATTCTCCACGTGCTCGGATATTGCGTAGTTCAATATTTTGCCGTTGTCAGCCACCGCGTCGAACTCGATCTCCTTGGCGTTGACGATGTACTTGGAGATAACAACGGGCTTGTCAGCACTCACATCCTCGGCGGATTGCAAGCAAGATGAGAGCTCCTCAGCGTTGGATGCCACGGACATGGCGGCGCCGGATAGCACGAATGAAGGGCGGACTAGCACGGGATAGCCTACTTCATTAGCAAAGGAGTGCGCGTCGTTGTGGGTCGACAGCTCCCTCCAACTGGGTTGGTCTACTTTAATCTTGTCCAATAAACTGGAGAACTTGTGTCTGTCTTCAGCTGCATCAATGGAGTCTGGATGAGTCCCCAAGATGCGGACACCTTGGCGGTGCAATGGTAGCGCCAGATTGTTAGGGATTTGTCCACCAACGGATACCACGATACCTGTGCTGCGCTCGATCTCATAGATATCTAGCACTCGCTCTAGAGTCAACTCCTCGAAGTACAAAGTGTCGCTTTCGTCGTAATCCGTGGAAACTGTCTCGGGATTGTAGTTCACAACTATTGCCTTCTCCCCTAGTGCACGGATCTGTCTCACTGCGGATACCGCGCACCAGTCGAACTCAACTGACGACCCAATGCAGTAGGCACCGCAGCCAAGGACCATCACGCCGCATCGCTTGTCGTCGCCTTGGTTGCCTTCTACATCGTGTTCAGACGCGTTGTAGGTCATGTATAAGTAGTTGGTGTGCGCAGGGAACTCGGCGGCCAGGGTGTCGATCTGCTTGCAGTAAGGCAAAACACCGACTTGTTGCCGCTTGCGTCTCACAACTAGCTCGCTAGATGACGTGTATCGCGCGATTTGGCGGTCGCTGAATCCGGCGCACTTCAACGTCAACAGCTCCACTTTGCCCAGGTTATCTAGCGCGCATTTAGACGTCTCTTCCTTCAAGTTAGACAAGATTTTAAGGCGCGAGAGAAACCAACGGTCGATGCACGAGATGCGGTTGACCTCTTCGATGGTGTAACCGTGCTCTAACGCGTACTGTACAGCAAAGAGCCGTTTGTCGGTAGGAACACGAAGCAGGTACTCGAGTTGAGTTGGATCCCCGATCTTGCCCTCTAATCCCTCCAAGGCGCCACCACTTACCATGCGCACCGCCTTCTGCATCGCTTCTTCGAAGGTGCGACCGATGGCCATCACCTCGCCGACGGACGTCATCGATGACCCCAATTTCGTGCTTACTTTGTTGAACTTGGCCAGATCCCAACGCGGCATCTTCACAACGCAGTAGTCGAGTGCGGGCTCGAAGCACGCCGTGGTGGTCTTGTTGATGCTGTTGCGGATGGACACCAAGTCTTTGCCTAAGGAGAGCTTAGCCGCGACGTATGCTAACGGATACCCTGTAGCCTTTGAAGCGAGCGCAGATGATCTGGAAAGTCTTGCGTTGACCTCAATGATGCAGTACTCCTCGCTGTAGGGATTCAAGGCGTATTGGATGTTGCACTCACCCACTATACCCAGATCCCTGATCACTTTGATGGAGGTAGCGCGCAGCTTGAAGTACTCACTGTTGGACAGGGTCTGTGATGGCGCCACAACGATGGAGTCACCGGTATGAACACCCAACGGATCAAAATTTTCCATATTACAAACAGTAATACAATTATCCCGGCAATCCCGCACCACCTCGTACTCCACCTCTTTCCAGCCTCTTAGGTCTTGGTCGATCAGGATCTGGTCGGAGACAGCCAGCGCCTTGGCGCACTGCTCGCGCAGCTGGTCTTCATTCTCCGCAAAGCCAGAGCCTAATCCCCCGAGAGCATACGCAGCTCTTACGAGTACTGGAAATCCGATTTTACGGGCTACTTCAACGGCTCCATCCACAGTTGTAGCACTTTCACTGCGAGCTAATGTCTCGTTGATGGCGTGCAGACGTTGCGAGAAGATCTCGCGGTCTTCGGTGGCGATGATGGTCTCGATGGGAGTGCCCAGGACGCGGCAGTTGTACTTCTCAAATATTCCTAATTTCCACAGTTCAATACCGACGTTGAGAGCCGTTTGGCCTCCCATGGACACGATGATGCCATCTGGGCACTCTTTTGCAATGATTTCCTCGATTACCGAGGCGCGGATAGGGAGGAAGTACACTTTGTCGGGCGACGCGCGACCTAGATTCTTGCTGGTTTGCACTGTTGCGACGTTGGGATTGATCAGAACCACCTCGATTCCCTCTTCCTTCAACGCTTTGATAGCCTGGGATCCGGAGTAGTCGAACTCACCAGCTTGGCCGATCGACAGGCCTCCACTGCCAACGAGTAACACTTTACGGACCGTTTGACGTGAGTAAATAGATGGTTCCAACAGCACTTTGGGTGGCGGGATCCCTTTTACCATGTCGACAAAGTTAGCAAACAAATGACCGGTATCCGTTGGCCCACCGCACGCTTCTGGATGGAATTGACACGAGAAAAATGGCTTCGAAGTGTGCACAATACCCTCGTTACTCAGGTCATTCGCATTCAAGAACAAAGTCTTCCAATCGGTTGGCAACGAAGCGGCATCAACAGCGTAACCGTGATTTTGGGCGGTGATGTAGCACTTGGTCGAGCGCATGTCGATGCACGGCTGGTTCATGCCGCGGTTGCCGTACTTCATCTTGTACGTCTTGGCTCCGCAGGCCAGGGCTAGTAGTTGATTGCCTAAACAAATTCCAAAGATAGGTTTTGGTGGCTCTTGCACTAATGCGAACTTCAACGACTCTATTGTCGCGGTGCACATCACGGGATCGCCCGGACCGTTACTGATGAAGATGCCGTCGTACTGTATGTTCATTGGGTTGGTGGCCAAGTTGTAGTCGAATGGAACGATTGTCAAGCACACCTTTTGCTGCGTCACGAAGTAGCGGATAATATTTAACTTAATGCCGCAATCGTACGCAATAATGCGAGGCGAACACCCTTCTCCATACGTGCGCACGGTTTTGCTGCTAACCTCGGCGACTAGGTTGCGAGTGTTTGGGTCCATAAAAGGAATTGAAGGCATTCCTTCAAACTCTATTTTACCTAGTACTGATCCTTTTTCTCTTAATTTTTTGGTAACTCTTCTGGTGTCTATACCGTATAATGCTGGTATTCCTTGCTCAGATAACCATTGTCCGAGTGACTTGACAGCATTCCAATGTGAAAAACTTTCGGAATAATCAGCTACAATAAGCCCACTAACATGAATTTTATCAGATTCAAAGTATAATGGCAGCCCGTGTTCATCCTTTGTATCAGGAGGCACACCGTAATTTCCAATCATTGCCGCAGTTAATACTAGAATTTGTCCAGCAAATGATGGATCAGTAAGTGCTTCTGGGTAACCAACCATTCCAGTAGTAAACACTGTCTCACCAGCCATTGGCTTCAATGCAC
>JACCDO011256550.1_pt1 | contig 13987 bp, 10 predicted proteins | sample 7446101 | NCBI WGS metagenome assembly JACCDO01 (sample SAMN15323440, study PRJNA562643) | freshwater metagenome | isolation source: river surface water | place: USA:Blue River Watershed | collected 2017-08-16
ATTGATATATGGTCAAAAAAAATTGAATTTCTTAGTGGGCTAGCATTTGGTAAAGCATAAAATTTTCTTAATAAATAAATAAAATCAGTTATTATTTGATTTGTTGGTCTTTCATTTTGTTCATTAAACATTTTTAATATTGTTTTACATAATTTATCAATAGGTGATCCTGTTACATTATACTTTGTAAAAACTTGAGCTTCTACAGATGTCATATCAATACCCATTTCCATATTGGGTGCTGGAGCACCAAGAGGAGGTGGAACCATATTATAAGCAAACAAATCATATGCTAGTTTAGCAATTTTCTTAACATCAGAATTTATAAAATTATATCCATCAATTTGTCCAAATAAAGTAACTTTATTACCACCATAATTATATCTCATTCCACCTAAGGCATCACCAAACCATAAATTTAAGCCAACTTGATCATTATTATGAAATAGAGTAATAATTATTTTAGCAACAGTTTCAGGTACATTTGAATTTGCTGTAATTTCACGTACTAAATGTGGTTTAAACATGTTAATATAATTACGTAAGTTAGTAGGTTCATGAATTAATCCAGCTGTTAACATAGTAAAAGCAAATGGTAATTTACATATTAAATTATTATATGATAATTTACACATAAGATCACAATACATAGTGTATAGTAATAATCCAATATTTGTATTAGACCTTCTATATGTTTGATACCATTTAGTAAAAAATGGTGATGGATCAACAGCAATATTAAGATCATTATAAAGATTGTTAATATTATCAGTGAAAAATATAACAGTGATAACAAATATAATAAAATGTTTACAATATCTAACAAAGTAGTTTTTATCTTGATCAAAATCTGCTGGTGGCCCAATAAGTTGTGCCATCAATTGTAATGGCATCATTAGATTAGCGAATGCATTAAGTTCATTATTTATGTCAAGTGAAACTAATATGTGGTATACAAAATTGTGATACGAATCAATTTGAATTGCATTTATTACACCTGCACTTAATCCTAAATGAAACATATGTATATATTGGTGAATTGGTGAAGCAAATTGTAAAACTGATGTAAGTGAAATTCTAATTTGATCAGGGATAGGGTTTACAAGTAAATATTTGTATCTAGAACCACCAATAAATGTTTGTGCTTCTGTATTAATAATATCAGAAGCATTATCCAAAGCTAAATAATGTTTTTCAATTTCTTGTTTTCTAGAAACAGGATTATGCTCAGCTCCAACACCATGAGCCCAAGTTCCTGGTGGCGTAGATAAAGGATTAATTTGATTAATATCTAAAATATATTTATTTTGATCAAATAATCTGTCAGTATTATTCATAAAAGTATAATTGGAAATTAATTCATTGATTTCTCTGTAATTTTGTTTCATTGTGTTTTTAATTCTACGTTTAATATTACCATCGCGAATAAGACCATAAGTTGAACCATCAGAATAAGACCAAGATTCTGATTCTCTATGATGTAATTCAACATCATTAATACTTCTTAAGTTATTAAATAATGTTTTAATTTTTTGTACAATAGTATTTTTAGTAATAAGAATTTCTGTATTAAATTCAGATTCATTTGCTGATATTTTAGATGCTGATAATTGGTTTAACAGTAATAATCTATCTTTTAAATCATCATTTTCATCAACACAATTATCAATAGTTGATTGTAATGTTTTTAAAACAGGCAAAACAGTATCTGGTCGATTAAATAATGTTTCAATTTGAGTCCATAATTGTCTTTTAATTTGAACAACATCTTCTGTATTTGGTGTAACGTCTCTACTACTGGGTTTAATAAAATCTAATATTTCACTAGATTTAGTTGATAACTGAATATCTCCTGTAAGTAAATAATGAAAAGGAGTCATACCCATATTATCTTTAAAGTTAGAATCTACACCAATTTCTAATAAATATTTAACAACAGGGTATAATTGTTTTGAAACAGCAATATGTAATGGTGTTTGATTATTGATATTTGGTCTGTCAGGATTAACACCATTTTGAACTAAAAATTTAACAATGTTAAGAATAATATGAGGTGATTCAATTTGACTATCTAATAATACATTATGAATTAATGTATTACCTGTACCATCTTGTGTAACATCAAGTGGTATTTGATTTTTTAATGTAAATTGTAATAATTCATTTGTATCTGATAATTTAAGACTAAATAATTCCATAATTTTTTTATTATCAATAACAGGTAAAACTCTGTAAGGTTTATCAAATCTATTCATTATTGTTATATTAATAGATATGATAAAAAATAATTAGTAATAAACTTAATTAAAATTTATAATTTTAATAATTTATTTAGGTTTATTGCAAGCACATCCACAAGCAGCATTACCTTCTTTTTCAGGGCTTCCATTTAAAGGAACACATTTGCCTTGTACTGAACATGTATTAATACTGTCAAAATAGGCTCTTTCTTTATTTAAAATTCTATCACCATTTTGTTGTAAAAAGAGTCTATATTCTTGAGCAGATTCAATATTATTAATATTACGAATATATTGTTCAAAAACCCGTGATTCCATATAATTAGTAATAAATCTAGCGTCAGACATTAAAGCAGGACAGTTGTAATTTTGGTAGCGGTTATCCATTATATATAATATATTAGATATTTTTAAATTTAATATATTATCTTAAAAGAAAAATTATGCCATGATATCATTAATTAATTCAGATTTATTTTTTGGTTTTTGTTGTCCATTAGTTTTTTTAGTAATATTAATACCTTTTTGTTCGGCTATTTTTTTTATTTCTGGTAATTTTAACTTTTCTAATTTTTCTACAGACCAGGATTTATTATCTATATTATTAGTTATTGACTCTGATAATTTTTCCAATTTTACAGATGACTTTGATGATTTAGATGTTTTGGAAGATTTGGATGATTCAGATGAGTTTGATTCTGATGTTTCTACTTCAGTAGTATGAACAGAAATACGTGTTGATTCTTGTATTAAAGCTTGTAATTGTTTTTCTTTTTCTGAAATTATATCATCATATTGTGATGATTTTTCTTCATTAATAATATTATTAATGATATCATCAACATTTGTATTAAGATTAGACATAGACATATCATAATTAAAATCAATGTTATTAGCAATTTTATGTGATTCAATACTTTCTATCAAAGAATTTTGTGTGTCAGCATATTGATCATTATCATTTGAATATATAGCCAAATGTTTTGATGAGGATGAACTATCACTAGATTCAGTATCAGTATTTTGTACTTGATTATTATTAGGTTTAGTTTCAACAGTATCTTTAGGTGAAATATCAATAGAAATTATTTTAGGTGGTGATTTAGGTGATAATTTAGGAAGTGGTTTTGGTGAATTGGAGGGTGGTATTATTGTAACTGATTTAATTTCTGGACTAGAGCTATTAGATAACTTGTTAAGTTCATTTTTAAGTTTTTCTGTATTTGATTCATTAATATTAGTTAATTGTTTATGATTATCAAATCCAGTAATTTTTTCATTATTTATATTAGGACATGTATTCGAAACAATTTTTTCTAATGTGTTAACTCTATCTCTTAAATAATTAAGGTCGATGTAAATTAAATATATAACCAAGGATAAACCAAGAATTAATAAAAATTTTAGATCAAAAATTTTCATATTAATAATTGTTAAGATTTCTTCTATAAATACAAACTCACTTGACTGGTCTAATGATTAAAATACTTAAAAAATAAATAAAAAATTATTTAAAAACATTAAAATATTTAGTTTTTTTTCTAATGCTATTTAATGATATCTCCTAACGATATACAAGTTACTAAAGTTAACCTTACCCTCTTCTCTACTGTTTTAATTGTATCAAACATTGTTGAAGGTCAATTATTCAAAACTGCTCTTTTCAACGAAAAGTGGATGAATGGTGCTATTGCTACTTTACTCGGTGTTGCCCTCCACGGTCTTATTACCAACAAAATCTCCACCATGCTCAACACTCAATTAAACATTAGCAATGCTGGTGTTATGCAATCAGTATATGATTTAGTTATGTTCGGTACCATCTTCATCTCTCAAAGAGCCATTTCATCATACATGGAAGGTAAACCAGTAGTTTTCGACCAAAAATGGGCCATGACCTCTGGATTAATCATTGCCGGTTACGCTGCTTTCAACATGGTTGTATCTGGTATGGTTCCTAAAGTAGGTGAACAACAACCATTACTTAATGACTTAGTTAAAGTCTCAATGGGTGCTTTAACTGCCAACTACTTCATGGATGGTGCTATTACCAACCAACAATTAATGGCTTTAGGTGCTACCTTATCAGGTTTCGTTGCCTTCCACTTAGTAACTAAGAAAATGGTTGTTCCTAAAGAACAATTCCAAGTCTTAGGTGGTTTCTCAACCATGCACTAAGTGCTTTAATATAAACCTTTAATTATCTTTTAATAATATTAATTTGATTTCTTAATAATTTAATATTATTTAAAACCTACATATTTATAAATTATAGATGGCAGGAGGACTGTTGCAAATAATTGTATCTGGACAACAAGATATATATTTAACAATTGACCCACAAATAACATTTTTTAAAAAAGTATATAGAAGATACACACATTTTTCTCTAGAATTACGTGAAACTCAACCAGAAGAATCACCTGAATATGATGATAAAGTAAGTTTTATTATTGGTAACGGTGATGCCTTAGCAAGGTGTTATATTGAAGTAGAGTTACCAAAATTAAGTTTTAGTGATAAATACATAACAAATCAAAATTATATCGAAAAAAAAAATTCAGATTTATATAATCTTAATCAAACATTAAAAAAATGGACAAGTTTATATTCTAATTTAAAATTATATGTTGATGTTGTAAGTGTATTATATAGAAATTTGTATAATTTTTTACAAAGTGAAAATGTTACACTAACAATATTAAAAGAAGAAGTTATTCGATTTAATTATAAAAATAAATCGTCTCTTGATGTTTACAAAAATAGTATTGATGAATATGTATTAACATTAATTGATATAGCATCATATATTAATTCAATAACAAAATTAGTAACAAATGATACAACATATGACACCGCTAAATATATACATAGATCAGAAATATTAGTTAAAATTAATAGTATTTACGATATAATGATAGATTATTTAAAATTTTACAATAATAAAATAGTACAAACAAATAAAAAAATAAGTGATACATCAAGTGATAATCAAATAAATTTTAATTTTGCCGAACATTTGGGTCATAATTTTTTTGATTACTTTACATTAGAAATAGGAGGACTAGAAATTATGAAGTATTCAAAAGATCTTCTACATATTAATCAAACACATTTTGTCGATGATAAAGACAATTATTATGATATGATAGGTCATAAACCAAAATTAAATACATTTTCTCCGACGGCAAAAGGGGGAAGTAAAATAATAGTTCCCTTAATATTTTGGTTTAATAGGACCCCCGGATTATCTTTACCATTAGTAGCAATGCAAAATTCAACAGTTGTAATAAATGCTAAAATTAGCAATATTAAAAAAATAGTATGTATGGAAAATTATGGTAAAATGTTTGATGATATTTTACAAGTTACTATTGATAATGCTATAGATAATACATATATACTTAATAAAAAATTATTATATAATAATTATACATATCAATTAGATGATAAAAGCATATTATATAATTGTAAATTAATAAATAATGAATTATTAAAATTAGTATTTCCTTTATTAAGTACAGCAGAAATAGACATTATTTTAACTAACAATGGAACTAAATTAACACAAAATCAAATAACTAAAACACTATATCCAGAATTAACTGACGAAGAAATTGAACGTAAAAATGGATTGTCAGGTGAAATAACACAATATTGTATAAATAGAATACAATGGATAAGTTTTATGATTAATATTAATAATACAATCTATTCATCATTAGCATCAAAAGTTGGTAGTTATTATCCTTATATTAATTTTGATTTATATTATAGTATGATACCATCCCCTATAATAAAATTAATAGGCGAATATGTTTATTTAGATGATGTAGAACGTGGTATGTTTGCTAAATCCAAATTAGAGTATGTAATAGAAAAATATAATGAAGAGGAATTTACCATTAAAAATTTAAATTTTTTCGATTGTGAAATATCATTTAATAGTCCATGTAAAGAATTATCATGGATAATTATGCCAAGATTATTTCTTGATGGTATAACAGAAAATGGACAAAATCAAAGTTTAGAATATGTACATGATAATTTTTTGTTTACTAAATTAATAAATAAACAAAGAATAACATTGAATCAATTAGATTTATTAATTCCAAGTATAGATACAAATTTTTATACATATGTTCAGGCATATAAATATTTAAATAATGAATTACCTCCAGGTGTAAATTATTTATCATTTTGTTTATATCCAGAAGAATCTCAACCATCTGGAACAGTAAATTTCAGAGAAATAAAAAGTAAACAATATAGAGTTGATTTTAACAAAGAATATTTATTTGAATATGTTACATTATTAAATTTATTTTATAAATCCCAACAGTTAATTAATAATAAAAATTCATTCACTATTAAATTTATGTCAAAAGAATATGATATGTTTATTGTTCATAATGGCAGTGCTAAATTATTATTTGATTAATCAAAATTTATTTAATTAATCAAATGGAATATCCATAATATCTTCATCGCTAGAATCATAAAGTGTATCAAACATTTCTGGATTTAATAAAATATCAAGTTCATCACATGTATCTTTATATTTATTAAATAGTTTACAAAGTTGTGTTAAAAGTTCAGAAAATTTATTAAATATATCATAAAAGTATATTAAAATATCAGGTTCGCTTAATAACTCAAATTCACGTATTTTAATTAGTTTTATTTCCAAAAAATGAAAAACTTTATAACCGAATAAATCTACAATATTAACTAGTCTTTCAATTAGCATTTCCATAACACTATCTTTATCGTAGGTTGATTTAAATAAAGTAACAAGTTTTAAATGTAAAGGTATACCCCCTTTTGCGCAATCATAAATACTATAAAATCTTTCTTTTAACAAATTTACTGTTTCTATTTGATTTTTAGTTGGTTTGACCCAAAAACTATTAAAACCATACATGTTATACCATATTTGTAGAACATTAATAATTTGTAGTTTCTTGTATAATAATTTATAAAAAGTATCAATAATATTCCATGATTGTGAATCTTTTGGTAAGAATAATCCAAATAATTTTTTAATATCATTTTTAATAACAAAATCAAATTGTTTAATAATAAATAATTTTAAAACAATTGCTAATGATATATCATCAAAATAATCAATATTATATAATAATGATGTAATAAAAATTGCTGGATATTTAATATTAACAATATCTTCAGAAATTTTATTAATATTGATAATAGTTAATGCCATTATATTAATCATAGACAAATTATTAAATAAAAACGATTAAAATAATTTTAAATTTTAAGTGTTTTAGCTATTTTAGCCGTCAGTATCCATTCATCTTTACTTAAATCATTTCTAAAATCACGTTTCATAATTTCTAGTCCAGATCTAGACATATTACTAATAAATATGTCTTTTTCATTAAAATGCTTTCCATATATAAATCCATTTGGATTATTTAATTTAACACATACCTCATCATTTTTATTTGCGGTTTGTATTTCTTTGTGATTTTTTTCCATTTTAATAACAGTTCCGAGGTTAATTACTGTGTTATTATTAATAGCAACCATTTCAGTACCTATGTTTAATTTACCTTCTAAAACTTTAAAACCAATTAATATATGAGAATTCGATGCTCCTTTCATAAAAATAAATTGTTTAAGAAGTTTAATTTCAACAGGTAACACAACTTTACCTTCTTTTGTGTAGGCTTCTTTTCTAATGTTAATTAGATTTTGTTTCAAATTATTAAAATCATCGATTAATTTATAAATAACATCATTAAATACAATATTAATATCTTTATTTTTAGCATAAGCAACTAACTCATCATAATTAGGTGATTTATTATCTTGACTAGTCCAATATAATATTGTTCTAAGTTCAGCAAGATTTTCAGTATTGTTTTTCTCATTTTTTGAAAAATATATATGAGCAATATCAATTTCTTTTTCAGTTAATGGGCCACAAGAACCATTTGTAATTAATACTTTATTATCTGTACAAACTTGATATGCTGCTTCAAAATCACTTATACTTGATGTAAATAGATAGTAACCATATTTATTTTCTTCATTTGATTTGATCCTAAGTTTTACAATAAAGTTATCTTTAATTTCAACTGTTTCATAAGTTTTAGCAATTTCATTATATTCTTTTTCATTATTATAGACATTAATATATGATCCTACAATAATATTTTCTAAATTTGGGGCAAAAATATTAATTGAACCAGATGCTTCTAATTCTTTTTGATGTGTATATACAAATCTATTAATATTTGTATCAAATTTAGTTCCAATCATATTTCTAATAACACTTTTTTCAGGCCCATTAATTGTTGGAAAAATAATTTTATTTCCATTATTAATTATGCCATCTGATAAAATTATGTTACACATCCACCCATTAGTCTTATCAAATGACTTTTCCATAACAAACATTTTAGGTTGTTGTGACATAATAAGTTTTTGTTCCATAAAATTTTGTGTAATAAAAATAAGATAATTAACAATATCATTAAATCCTTCACCTGACTTATTAGAAACAGGAATTAGAGAAATAACTTTTCTTGGTGTTTTATTTTTAAAATAGAATTCAGCGTTAATAGAACATTTAGATAATTCAAATTTTATATCTTCCATCAACATATTTAAATGTGTTACAGTTTCTTGTGATTGATTTTTAAGTGATTGTCTTAGATTAGGTGTTTCAATAATTTGCCAGCCTTCAACTTTATCTAATTTAGTTAGAACACAAATAAAAGGAATTTTTTTATTTAGTAACATTTGAATAGATTCTACAGCTTGTTTTTCGACACCTTTTTCAATATCAATAATAATAATACCAAGATCACAAATATCAGATGCTTTTTGTCTAAAATTAGCAAATGATTCATGACCAGGTGTATCAATAAAAAGAATTCCCGGAATTTTAATTGTAAATTCTTCGGTTACTTCTTTATTAAGCAATACTTCTTTGAGATCAACAATTTTTTTACAGATTGTTTTAATTTTATCTATTGAAATAAAAATTGAACTAGTACCTTGTGTGATACCACCAGCTTCAATTGTTTCAAAAGATTTTAGTTTAGATAAAAAACTAGTTTTACCGGAGTCAACATGACCAAATATACCACATATAGGAGCTCTTAAATTTGACATTAAATAAATGAAAATATTGTAATAATTTTAAGGTATTTCATTTTTTTTATGTATGTATTGTTAATAAGTATAAATTTATATGTCACAATCACTTATTTTACCACCAAAAATATACACAATTTTTACTTTTTTTGACAAGACAAAAGATAAAAATTGGCAAGAAAATCCATTCGTTTTTTATAAAAAGATTGAAGATTTAGATATCAAAATTGCGAAAAATATTTCCCAATTAAATTTTTATTTAGTTGATATTCCTTTTTCTAAACAAATTAATCCTAGCTACTTAATAAAATATTTTAAAAATATTGATTATCGTAATGCATTTTCTGTTAATACAATTATATTTACATTATTATCACAAACAGATCCTAATAACTGGAAGGAAGAAGAAGAATATAAAGGTACTAAAATTGTTTATGATATTACCTCTAATAATTATAACATTGTTTTTTATAATGATAAAATAGAAGAAGAACAATCAATATTACGTGCTAAATATTATCATGCCTTTAAAATCTTACAAGAAGATAAAAATTATATATTAAGGTTTGAAATAGTTTTAAATCAATGCGACTTAGATCAAGATATTGATCTATCAATATATGTTCAAATGATTGTAAAACTATTAAAGACTATACATAATAAATTTAAAATTCCCTATACTATTACTAACGAACCAAAAATTGATGAAAGTTTTTTAGATAAATCAGAAAAAAAAAACAGAAGTAAAAAAATTAAAAGTAAATATGGCGGATTATCCGAAAATTTAAATGATCATTCAAGTTCATCAGAAGAATCTAATTCAGGTAATATAAAAACACCCGCTAAAGAAAGCTCCTGTTTTTGTTGGTGTATTTAATTGTAAAAAAGATGAAATTATACTATATAAACAAATAATTATTTATATAGTAAAAGATAAAATGGGAGTACCAGGATTTTTCTTATGGTTAATGAAAAAATACAAAAAAGAAGGCTTTGTATTTAATAAACAAAAGTTATTAATTTCTGATATTAATATACTAAAAAAAAATAAAGCACCCGATGATGTAATTAAAAAAGCGCATAATAATAATGCTTATGTTACACCATTATTAGATGATGTCAATTCAATAGATTACTTTTTAATTGATGCTAATTGTTTAATTCATCCAGTATGTTTTAAAGTTGTAGCTGAAAATCAAGATGTTACAGACATAGATAAGTTAGAGGCAAAAATGTTTACAGCAGTTTTAAATTATCTAGATACAATAATTAATTATGTCGATCCTAAAAAAGCAGTATATTTAGCAATTGATGGTGTTGCTCCAGTAGCAAAAATAAAACAACAACGTACTAGAAGATTTAAATCTATTGCGGATAAAGCAATGTGGGATAAAATTAGACTAAAACACAATGTACCTATTCCAAATCATTGGAATAATAATGCAGTAACCCCTGGAACTGTGTTTATGGAAAAATTACACAATAAAATAATTGAATGGGCTAAAAAACAAAAAAGTCAAATTATTTATTCATCATGCTTAACACCAGGTGAAGGTGAACATAAATTATTACAATTTATTAGATCTAATCAAAAACAAAATCTTGATTACAAATATGTTATTTATGGTTTAGATGCTGATCTTATTTTCTTAGCATTATCAACAGAATCAAATAAAATATATTTATTAAGAGAAGCTAATGAAATTAATAAGAATGAATCAAAAGAGGTATTAAATTATGTAAGTATTAAAATAATGCGTGAATCTATTGTTAATACAATCAAATCATATTTATTAGAAGCAGCGGATGGGTTATTAAATATGGACAAAATTGATGATAATATTAAAGATCATGATAATAAGACTAAATTATATGGTTTTGATAATTTAGACGAATCTAGAATTGTCAATGATTTTATTTTCATGTGTTATTTTTTAGGTAATGATTTCTTACCACATATTCCTTCATTAGATATTCACAAAGATGGTATTGAAAGTTTGATTATTGAATATGCTGAAACTGTTAATGAAATGATTTTAGAAACTAATTCTATAACTTATTTATTAAATGATAAAACTGCTTTACAGGGTAAAACATTAAACAAGGTAAATTCTGATTTTTTATCACGTTTTATTAATAAGTTAGCACAACAAGAGGAAGGTATATTAAGAGAAATGTTTGCTCAAGGAAGAAGACGAATGAAATGTGATGGTAATGAGTATGAAAAAGAAGTATTCAAGATTGAAAATTTACAATTTAAGATAGTTGATCCAATACAATTAGGTTCAGACAATCCTGAAAAGTGGAGAGAACGATATTATGAGTATTACTGGGGAGTTAATAAAGATGAAATTGAGGAATTTAGTAAAAAAATGGTTAAGCATTATTTAATGGGAGTTAAATGGGTAACTATTTATTATTTTGATACATGTGGAGCTTGGGAATGGTATTATCCATATGATCATCCTCCTTTTATAACTGATATTGCTAAATATTTAAAAGACTCTGATTTTAATAAAATTAAATTTACGATGGGAAAGCCATTAAGACCATTTATGCAGCTATTATGTGTATTACCACCACAATCTAGTTATTTGGTTCCTCAACCATTTAAAAAGTTAATGGATAATCCAAAATCATCATTAGCATATTTGTATCCAAAAGAATTCAATCAAGACTTTATAAACAAGAAAAAACATTGGATGGCTGTACCAAGACTACCACCATCTGATATTGAATTAATAAAGTATTCATATTACAAGTACAAAGATGAACTCAAATCGAGTGATAATAAAAGAAATATGTTTAAGGATGTTTTATATTATAATGAACTTGAAGTATAAACACAAATTGATTTAAAAATTCGTATGATATTGATAATAAAATATACTATAAATTAATTAATGGAAAAAAGTGCAAATAAAGATACAGAAAATAAAAACAATAAAAATTTTAATTTAATTCCAGACAGAATAAATACTATACAAAGTATGGTAGGTGGTGGTCATATAGAATCTATTTTAGATTTTAAAAATAGTACAGAAACATTAGAGTATCCATCTAACACTGATGATATTAGAGAACTATTACCTAAAAAATATATTGAATTTGGTAAAGCAATAAATGAATTAGGTGGAAAATTATTATATATTAAAAGCGGATCAACTGGTCATACATTTAAAGGTGTTCATCCACCACCTAATAATGAAAACAAGCAACCATATGCTGTTAAAATTGTAGCATATCCAAAGAAAGAAAATTATGGAGACATGTATAATATTAAAAGGCCAGAAAATACAGAATTATTAATGATAAGATTATTATCATATTTTGTAATTAATAAACAAACACCACATATTGTTTTACCAATGACAACATTTAATACAAGTATAAAACCATTTTTAAATTTAACAAAATCAAATATAGTTAATAACAAAAAGTTTGAACAATTTGTAGAAAAATATGAAAAAGGTGAATATTATCAAAATGTATCAATCTTAGTTAGTGAATGGGCAAATGGTGGTGATTTATTAGATTATATTAGAAAAAATTATAAAACAATGAAAACAAAACATTGGAGAACAATATTTTTCCAAATATTATCTGTATTATCAATTATACATGCTAGATATCCAGGTTTTAGACATAATGATATGAAAGCTAATAATATATTAATACATAATATTGATGTTGATGAAACTAATAAAAAATATTTATATAAAATAAATAATCAAACATATGTTGTACCAAATATTGGTTTTCAAGTTAAATTATGGGATTTTGATTTTGCCTGTATACCAGGTATTGTTGAAAATTCCAAGGTTGATGCTGAATGGACAAGCAAAATTAATATTACACCAGAACAAAATAGATACTATGATATTCATTACTTTTTTAATACACTAGTTAGAAAAGGATTTTTTCCTGAATTCAATACGTCTAAAGAAATACCTGACAAAGTAAGAGATTTTGTGAAAAGAATTATACCTGAAAAATATGAATCTGGTAAATTAGTTTCAGAACGTGGACGTATTCTTATTAATGATGAATATTTAACACCTGATGAAATTTTAAAGAACGATCCATTTTTTAAAATTATGAGAAAGTAAACTATTTAAAGATAATTATAATAATAATATTATATGAGTTGTAATTGTGCCAATCCACAAATTACTACGTGTAAAAAACACATTGTTAGTCCAGTAGGAGCTATAGCACAAAAATGTCTAAATTGTGGTTATACATTTATGAACAAAAGTGATAATACAATTAAAAATATGGAATTAGTTTTATTACCTGGTGATAGAATTGTTGAGATGAATGGGAAAAAACAAATTTTATGTCAAAATATTGATTCGTCCAGAAGAAATGTTAGTTGTACGTCTGATAAATTAAAACAATTAAATATTGATATTAATTATGTTGAAGGCCATCCTATTATTAAAAGTATTGATGACATAAAAGTTATAAAAGTTGATGGATTTTTTTAAATTATAAAAATATACCTGTATTATGTATATTTTTTTAATTATATTTTATTTTTCATATGCGGAAAATTCAATAACACTAGGAATTAAATCTTCAGTATTATTATCTAACATATAATCTTTATTATTTGC
>JACCDO010389098.1_pt1 | contig 13986 bp, 15 predicted proteins | sample 7446101 | NCBI WGS metagenome assembly JACCDO01 (sample SAMN15323440, study PRJNA562643) | freshwater metagenome | isolation source: river surface water | place: USA:Blue River Watershed | collected 2017-08-16
GTAAGCGCACTTGCTGGACGTTCTGTTCGTGTCGATCTCATCGATACCGACGAGGTTCGCTAAATAGTTCTTCTCCCATGAAATTAAACGTGGGCCGCATCGGTAAAGCTCACGGAATTCTCGGTGAAGCAACAATCGAAGTCCGAACCGATGAAGCGGAAGATCGCTTCGCTATCGGCGCAGTATTAGAGACAGAAAGCCACGGTTTCATCACCGTGGCTTCTGCACGTGTACACAATGGAATCTTGCTCTTGGGATTTGAGGGAATCGAAGACCGGAACGCAATTGAAGAGCTGCGTAACGAACTGCTCTATGCAGATGTCGATATTGAGGCACCTGGCATCGATGAAGATGATTACCACGTGCTGCAACTAGTTGGATGTAAAGCATTTCTCGTTGACGGGGATGAACTCGGTGAAGTCACTGATGTTCTCAATCTTCCCGGTCAAGATGTCTTGGTAGTAAAGACACACGATGGCGAAGTTCTCATTCCATTTGTGCGCCAGTTAGTCCCTATTGTCGATGTGAAGGCAAAGCGCATGACAGTCATACCGCCAGAAATCGATGCTGTGGCAAAGGGTGACAAGTAATGAAGATTGATGTCATTTCCATATTCCCTGAATATTTGGCCCCACTTCAACTTTCGCTTTTGGGTAAAGCGCAGAGTTCAGGGATTGTAGATATTGCAGTCCACGATTTACGCGCTCAAACATCAGATAACCACAACACCGTAGATGACACTCCATATGGTGGCGGGGCTGGCATGGTCATGCTCCCTGAAGTCTGGGGAAAGGCGCTCGACCCGTTGATGGTTGAAGAGACAGATTTAATTGTTCTCACCCCTGCTGGAAAGCGTTTCAACCAGAAGATGGCTCAAGAGTTTGCCGATCGCTCACATTTGATATTTGCATGTGGGCGCTATGAAGGCATTGATGATCGCGTCCGACAGTATTACTCGCAAGCGCAGTTCTCTGATAGGAATATTCGAGTCCACGAGGTATCGATCGGGGATTATGTTCTTGGCGGGGGAGAAGTTGCATCAATGGTGATGATTGAAGCAATCACTCGTCTCATTCCAGGAGTTCTAGGCAATCCACTTTCATTGGCTGAGGAGTCTCATAACGATGAGGGATATCTCGAATATCCAAACTTCACCAAGCCCCAGGAGTGGAGAGGTATCTCAGTTCCCGAGATTCTCCTCAGCGGCAATCATGCAGAAATTGCAAAGTGGCGAAGCCAACAGGCGGAGAAACGCGCAAAAGATAATCTCTAACTCGTCAGTAACACTTATGGCGCCTTACTGTTAGGACATGAGTGATGAGGCAGCAAAGATCCAATCGCGATTAATTCGTGATCTTGAACCAGTAGTTGCTGTCGAACTCGAACGCCACCTCTCAGTTCAGAAGAACTGGTATCCGCATGAGTATGTCCCATGGTCTGAAGGTCGCGACTATGCGGGCCCACTCAACGGTGATGCATGGGAAGCAAAAGATTCACGCCTGACACCTGTTGCTCAAGATTCACTCGTTCTCAATCTCCTCACCGAAGATAATTTGCCGAGCTATCACACGGAGATTGCTATCTCTATGGGTCGCGATGGTGCGTGGGGAAATTGGATTGAACGATGGACTGCAGAAGAAGCGCGTCACTCAATTGTTATCCGTGATTACCTCATGGCTACTCGCGGAGTCGATCCGTACGAACTAGAAGATTTGCGTATGGCTCATATGTCACTTGGATATCAAACCCCGTATGAGAATGACATGCTCCACACCATTGCCTACGTTTCATTCCAAGAACTTGCAACGCGTATATCGCACCGCAACACTGGAAAACTTTCCGATGATCCCATCGCAGAGGGCATGATGCAGCGAGTGGCACTCGATGAGAATCTACATATGCTCTTCTATCGCAACACACTTTCTGCAGCGCTCGATATGGAACCAAATGCAGCGATGCGCGCAATCGCAGATGTTGTAACTAACTTTGATATGCCTGGTGCGAATATGCCAGGCTTTGGTCGCAAGGCGGTACAAATTGCGCTTGCCGGAATTTATGACCTACAACAGCACCTCGATGATGTTGTAGCTCCCGTACTGCGTGCATGGAATGTCTTTGAACGTACAGACCTATCGGGTGATGGCCTCAAGGCACGAGATGAACTCAAGGCATTTATGGATCAGACCTATAAGGCTGCGGCAATCTTTAACGATAAGCGCGAAGTTCACTTCGAGCGTCAGATTGCTCGTGGCATTGCACCAATTCGCATCACCAACTAACTCTCAAATAAGATAGGCGCTATGCCGCGCACTTATCTCGTTGAGACCTACGGGTGTCAGATGAATGTGCACGATTCAGAACGCATCGCTGGACTGCTCGATGAGGCTGGACATATTCCGGTAACTCCTGGCGAGCAGGCCGATATCGTCGTATTTAACACCTGTGCTGTCCGCGAAAATGCAGATAACAAACTCTATGGAAATTTAAGTTTTCTTGCACCAATTAAGAAGAAGAATCCTGGGATGCAGATTGCAGTTGGTGGATGTCTCGCCCAGAAGGATCAATCAATCATTTTGAAGAAAGCTCCATATGTCGATGTTGTCTTTGGGACTCATAATGTGGGCTCTCTTCCAGTTCTTCTTGAGCGAGCACGTGTCGAAGAAGAGTCTCAGATTGAGATTCTGGAAGCGCTAGAGCATTTCCCATCAACGCTTCCCGCGCGTAGATTTTCTGCATTTACCTCGTGGGTTTCGATTTCAGTGGGCTGTAACAACACCTGCACCTTCTGCATTGTGCCGACTTTGCGCGGAGTTGAGAAAGATAGGCCAGCATCTGATGTTTTAACTGAGATGCGCACACTGGTAGAGCAAGGAGTTATTGAAATAACCCTCTTGGGGCAGAACGTAAATGCCTACGGAGTTGAGTTTGGAGACCGCGGGGCTTTTGCAAAGTTGCTTCGAGAAGCTGGAAAGATTGAAGGGTTAGAGCGAGTCCGCTTTATGTCGCCTCATCCGCGTGACTTTACAGATGATGTCATCGAAGCGATGGCGCAGACTCCGAATGTGATGCCGCACCTTCATATGCCGCTGCAATCTGGATCAGATTCAATCTTGCAGAGTATGCGTCGTTCATACCGCACCGATAAGTACCTGGGAATTTTGCAGCGGGTGCGAGAAGCGATGCCAGAGGCGATGATCACAACTGACATCATCGTTGGATTCCCAGGGGAGACCGAAGAAGATTTCCAGGCAACGATGGATATTGCATCGCAGGCACGTTTTGCTGCTGCATACACATATAAGTATTCAATTCGCCCGGGTACACCTGCCGGTGCCATGGAGAATCAAATTCCTGAAGAAATTGTGGGTGAACGCTATACCCGCCTTCATGAACATCAGCAGAAAATTTCACTTTCAGTTAATCAAGAATCAATTGGTTCTACCCATCGCGTGATGGTCTCTGAAACTGAAGGGAGACGTGATGAAGCTCAATCACGTATGACTGGTCGTTCAGAAGATTTCAGACTCGTGCACTTCGATGCAAAGACATCGGCGCGACCTGGTGATTTCGTAGATGTAAAGATTCAAGAAGCATCTGCGCATTACCTCATTGGCGAAGCAATTAACGTGATTAAGACTCGCGGAGGAGATGCGCATCAGTTGCGCACCGCTCCTGCGCAAGAGAAGAGCTCTGCAACATCACTCGGTATCCCAACTGTGCGGACTGTATGAAGGTAGTAGTTATCTGTGGAGCTACCGCCACCGGCAAGAGCGATATTGGTATTGAAGTTGCCCAATCAATCGGCGCAGAGATTATCAACGCCGACTCGATGCAGCTCTATAAGGGGATGGATATCGGAACAGCGAAGTTATCCGTTGATGAACAGAGCGGAATTCCACATCACTTACTGGATATCTTGAGCGTTCGCGAGGATTCCACCGTTGCTTGGTACCAAGAGCTCGCTCGAAGAACCATCTCGGAGATTCATGCTCGTAACAAGCACGCAGTGATTGTCGGCGGCACTGGTTTGTATATCAAGGCGATTCTCGATGATCTCAATTTCCCAGATACAGATCCTGCGATTCGCGCCCGTCTTGAATCTGAAGCTCTGGAATTCGGAACCGATTCACTCTTTGCGCGCCTGCAGGTAGAAGACCCTGCAGCAGCTCTTGCTATTGATCGCGCTAACACTCGACGTGTTATTCGAGCGCTAGAAGTTATTGAAATTACGGGTAAGCCATTTACAGCAAATCTTCCTCGAGAAGATAGCTCTCGATATCCAGATGCGATGCAATTTGGTCTTGTCATGGAGCGAGAGCACTTGCGAGAGCGCATTGATCTTCGCGTAGATCGCATGTGGGAGAAAGGCTTTGTTGCAGAAGTTGATCAGCTGATTAAGGATGGAATTCTTGAGGGAGCCACAGCGCAGAGGGCAATTGGTTATTCGTCGCTAATTGCGATGCGCGCAGGATTAATGACCGAAGAAGAGGCGAGAGAAGAGACAAAACGAGCCACGCGGCAATATGCTCGTCGCCAGGAGACCTGGTTCTCACGTGATGCTCGAATTACCTGGGTTGCTCCTCATCAACCAAGGCTCGAAACTATTCTGCAGAAGATAAACTCCTAACGTTATGACGCAACAGTTAACTGCCACATATGGCCACGGTACCGAGAATGACTTTGTCATCCTCTTTGATCCTGATGAAAAAATTGAGATAAAGGCAGATCAGGTGGCAGCGATCTGTAATCGAGCAACCGGAATCGGCGCAGATGGATTTATACGCATAGTAAAGCGCAGCGCGAAGTGGTTTATGGATTATCGCAACGCCGATGGAAGCATCGCGGAAATGTGTGGCAACGGAATTCGCGTCATGGCGCGCTACCTGGTTGAGAAAGGTCATCAACCGGAAGGAATCTTTGCTATCGATACTCGCGACGGAATGAAACACTTACGAGTTCCAATGACAGGCGATATCTCAGTGAACATGGGGAAAGTTACAGACGAGATGGAAGAAGTATCGGTCTTGCAGAACACACATACCTGGGACGCTCTCAATATAAGTGTTGGAAATCCGCATGCAGTGACATTTGTAGAGGATTTAGATTTAGTTGGATCACTGGAAATCGCGCCAGTTGTGACGCCTGCATCCTCATACCCTGAAGGCGTTAACGTTGAATTTGTGCAGATCCTTCCAAATCAGGAAGCGCGTATGCGAGTCCACGAACGCGGAAGCGGCGAGACTCGTTCATGTGGAACTGGAACATGCGCTGTGGCACTGGCTGCAACAATTCATACCGGTGGAAAACTTCCTGCCCGATGGACAATTTATCCACCTGGAGGTCGCCTCATTGTGGATCTTGATGGACACTCAAATGCAACCCTTATCGGTCCAGCCGAACTTGTACGAGATGTCGAGATTGGTCAGTACCTCACAGCATGACCAACCAAGAGGACGGTTACGACAAACTCTTTGAAGATCTTCTGCGTGAGAGTGCACGAGCTGCCTCTGACTTTGATTCAGATGAGGCAGATTATGCAGAAAGTAATCAACAAGAGCTCTCAGATAGACATGCTCTACGGCGCATCAAAAGTTTCTCGACCGAACTTCAAGATATCTCCGATGCCGAATACCGCCAATTACAGCTAGAACGTGTTGTACTTGTAGGAGTCTGGACTGAAGGAAGCGCCGAGATGGCGGAGAACTCCTTAGCGGAACTCAAAGCTCTAGCCGAAACTGCTGGTTCTGAAGTATTAGAGGGTTTAATTCAAAGACGAGATAAGCCTGATCCTTCTACCTATATCGGTTCTGGAAAACTTGTTGAACTTCGACAAATCGTTGTTGCAACTGGCGCAGATACCGTTGTCTGTGACGGTGAACTTTCACCTTCACAACTTCGCACATTGGAAGAGAAGCTAAAGGTCAAAGTAGTAGATCGTGTTGCTTTGATTCTCGATATCTTCGCTCAACATGCAAAGAGTAAAGAGGGCAAGGCTCAAGTTGAATTAGCCCAGATTGCATATCTACTTCCACGACTTCGCGGCTGGGGAGATTCGCTTTCCCGCCAGGTGGGTGGACGTGCTGCAGGTGGCGCTGGTATCGGCGGACGTGGACCAGGTGAAACTAAGATTGAAACTGATCGCCGAAGAATTCGCGACAAGATGGCGAAACTTCGTAAAGAGATAGCAGAGATGAAGACCTCTCGCGATACCAAGAGGCAAGAGCGCAAGAGATTTAACATTCCTTCAGTTGCCATCGCGGGATATACAAATGCTGGAAAGTCATCCCTGCTCAATGCACTGACTGGTGCAGGGGTGCTGGTTGAGAATGCACTCTTTGCAACGTTGGACCCAACCGTTCGTAAATGCGAGACCGCTGAGGGGCGTATTTATACCCTCTCAGATACCGTCGGATTTGTTCGTCACCTCCCACACCAACTAGTCGATGCATTTAAGTCAACACTCGAAGAAGTCTCCGGAGCTGATCTCATTGTGCATGTTGTAGATGGTTCGCACTCAGATCCATTTGAACAGATTCGGGCAGTTCGCGAAGTCATCAATGAGATTGGGGGAGGCGATATCCCTGAAATTATCGCAATCAATAAGGTTGATATCGCTAGCCCTGATGTAGTCATGGAGATTCTGCGTAAAGAGCCCAACAGCTACGCATTCTCTGTTCGATCAGGATTTGGAATTGATGGCTTAATTCATGCAATTGAGAAATCTCTACCTCATCCGAGTGTCGAGATAACTGCAGTAATTCCTTACAGTCGCGGAGATTTAGTCTCTGCAATTCATGAACGTGGAGAAATTCTTAGCGAGGAACATCTCGCCGAAGGCACTGCAATTCATGCCTATGTAGATGGTGGATTGGCCCGTTCCATTGAGGCTGCCGCCCAAATCTCCCCTTCTTAGGGGGAATAAATGCGACACGCCGGCTGTTGTATCGTCTAGAAGTAGCTTTATGCGCAACTATTCGCGCATGCACGGGGCATTAACGCCTAAGTACAAGTTTATGGAAGTGAGGTGAGATCAGTGGCAACAGATTACGACACACCCAGAAAGACCGACGAGGAGCTTCACGAGGAATCGTTAGAAGAACTCAAGGCCAAGCGCGTAGATGCGCAATCAGGACAGATTGATGTTGATGAAGCAGAAGCTGCGGAGAACCTTGAACTTCCAGGTGCTGACCTCTCAGGAGAGAAGCTAGCTGTTCGAGTTGTACCAGTTCAGGTAGATGAATTTACTTGTTCTAAGTGCTTCCTTATTCACCACATTACTCAGCTTGCAAAGGGTGAGGGCGCAAAAGCTATCTGCAAAGAATGCGCTTAAGCTCTTCCATATTTCTGCAACTAACAAGCCAATACGGTGTCGAATCACGCTTATCGTTTAGTGTGATTTTGACGCCGGTTGTAATCCAGAACTTAATCGCAAGAAATGCCGCAGGATCTGCATCTCGCGTACGAAGCAATCTCATCTGATCACGATTTAACGTCTCAATATCTCCCAGGTATTTCAACTCAATATGAGCGCCACCTGCAAGCAATTCATTCTCACTGACAATCACTTCAGATTTCGATCTGATTGCAATGATAAAGAGTGCAATCGTGAGAGCAATCAGAGAAACCAGGGCGCTAAAGTTTCCAAGAGCTGCCCAGACCGCGATCACTAATGAGAGAAACATGAAGTAGATGAAGGCGAGAAGCCAGAGCGGCGGGCGTATTACTTCTCTAAATTGCATAAGCCCAAGGCTATCTCCTTATTTATCTGGAATTATCAAGTAATCTAGCCTCATGAGTCGAGTTGCAAGTACTACTCCACCAGAAGGCTCGATCATCCCTGAGCGCCACCCGCTCTCTCCTGAGACCGGGACTCAAATTCCTTCACACTTCGCTCATTGCTTTGGATGCGGAGAACTTCACCCAACTGGTTTACATCTCGTCGCACATGTTGGGCTTGGTGCCGATATCACAGCTGAATTTACTGTCACTGAAAACCATCAAGGAGCACCAGGTCTTGCACACGGGGGCTTGCTCTCACTTGCATTTGATGAAGCTCTTGGAAAGTTGATGTGGCTCTTGCGTGCCCCGGCTGTTACTGCGCGACTTGAAACTGACTTTTTAAAGCCTGTACCAATCGGAACAGTTCTCCATATAACTGCGCAGATCACAGGTCAGGTAAATCGCAAGGTTTATTCGGAGGCAGTCGGTCGACTCAATGGTCCTGATGGCGAGATTGCCGTACGCGCTGCAGCGTTATTCGTCATAGTTCCGATGAAGCACTTCCTTGAAAATGCTCCTGCCGATTACATGGAAGCACTTAAGAAGAATCCACATCTTTTGACATTCGTTGATCCAGAATTCAATATAAATCCATGAGAAATAATCTATGAACGACTTCCAAGTTCTTATTAAGAGGCTTGATCCTGAGCTCCCACTTCCACGTTATTCAAAAGGTGGAGATGCTGGCGCAGATATCGTCTCTCGCATAGATATCACTCTTGCTCCAGGGGAGCGCGCACTTGTCCCAACCGGTATTTCAATCGCACTTCCTGATGGCTATGTGGCTCTCGTTCACCCGCGTTCGGGCCTTGCAATCAAACATGGAGTCACAATGGTCAATGCACCCGGAACTGTTGATGCAGGATTCCGTGGTGAATTGCAGTGCATCATGATTAATCACGATCCAAAAGAGAGCGTTACCTTTAAACGTGGCGACCGAATTGCTCAATTAGTATTTCAAAAAGTAGAGCGAGCAGAGTTTGTAGAAGTTGATGAACTTCCTGGTTCTGGTCGTGGCACCGGTGGCTTCGGTTCGACGGGGCGAGCATGACTCACCAGAGCGATAAAGATAAAATTATGGGAGCCTTCGGCGGCAAGAAGGGCCTGATAGATTCGGGAATTCCATCAATCATCTTTCTCCTAACATTTAATATCCGTAAAGATTTGCAAGAGGCACTCATTGCTTCCATCGCAGTATCTGCAGTTCTCACAATTATTCGCTTAGCGATGAGAGATACCGTTCAACATGCAATTAGCGGCTTTATCGGAATTCTTATTTGCGCATGGTTTGCCAATCGAACCGGCAATCCTTCAGATCTCTATATTCCGAAACTTCTCACAAATCTCGGTTATGGAACGCTCTACCTGGTAACGAACCTGGCAGGTTGGCCGATTCTTGGGCTGATGCTTGGGCCTATTCTGGGAGAAAACTTGCTCTGGAGAAATAACCCAGAGCGTAAACGAGCCTACATTCAAGCAGGATGGCTATGGGTCGGCATGTTCTTTACACGCATTGCGGTTCAGTACCCAATCTATAAGAGCGGAAATCTCAATCTCTTAGGAACGGTTAATCTCGCGATGGGTTACCCACTATTTATTGCAACAGCTTATGGCTCTTGGATGATTCTGCGCCGAGTTCCTACTGTTAAAGCTTAGCTCTACAAATAAGCGCTAGTTCTGGGCGATAAAGCAATCTTTGATCTGATCTTCTGCCGCTGCTGATGCAACGAATAGAAGCTCATCACCTGCGATAAAGAGATCACTTGGCGCAGGAGCAATAACTCGGCCATCGCGAACAATCGCCGCAAGTGAAGCATCCTGAGGAAGAGTTACTTCTTCAACAGTCTTTCCAATACAAATTGAGGAATCAGGCAAGGTAATCTCAACGAGATTGGCCTGTCCCTTTCTAAATGAGAATAATCGCACGACATCTCCGACGCTTACGGCCTCTTCTACGAGGGCGGCGATAATTCTTGGAGTAGATACTGCAACATCCACGCCCCATGATTGATCAAAGAGCCATTCATTCTTTGGATGATTAATGCGAGCCACAACGCGGGGGACGCCGTACTCGGTCTTACCAAGAAGGGAAGCAACAAGATTTACCTTGTCATCACCTGTTGCTGCCACAAGAACTTGGCACTGATTAAGTTGTGCATTATCAAGAGATGCAATTTCGCATGCATCTGCCATGAGCCATTCTGCATCAGGAACTGAATCAATTTTGAGAGCTTTTGGGTCTCTGTCAATCAAAAGTACTTGATGGCCATTATCGAGAAGTTCTCGAGCGATAGCGCGCCCAACATTTCCAGCACCCGCAATAGCAATTCTCATAACTTATTCTCCTGGCCCGCTCGTGAGAACGCTTTCAGCGATTGCGAGCTTCTCATCAAGAATAGTCATATGAACTAAATCGCCATCTTGCAAAACGGTGTGCTCATCCGGGATGAGTGCTTCACCGAGTCGCGTAAGGAAAGCTACGCGAGATTCAGTAGCAACTTCGAGCTCTGAAATTGCGCGGCCATACCAATCGACATGGGGATGGACTTCAAGAAGTTGAACAGTGCCTGTTGCATCGCGCCATTCTGAGCGAGCTCCACCTGGTGCGATGCGACGCAAAATCTGATCAGTCGCCCAAATAACAGTTGCGACAGTTGGAATTCCAAGGCGCTGATAAATTTCTGCACGACCTGGGTCATAAATACGTGCAACAACATTTGTAACGCCATAACTTTCGCGAGCTACACGAGCGGCCAAAATATTTGAGTTATCGCCATTACTTACTGCGGCGAATGCATCGGCACCTTCAATGCCAGCCTCTAGGAGCGTATCTCGATCAAATCCAACGCCCACAACTGTGCGACCCTTGAAATCTGCACCCAAGCGACGGAACGCTTCTTTAGATTGATCAATAACTGCGACCGAATATCCGGCGGCTTCAAGTTCGATGGCTAAAGAGGAACCAACTCGACCGCAACCCATGATGACAACGTGCACAGGAGTAACTTACTACTCTCTTGTGAAATTGTAGGAATTTAGCGCGACTTCCTATCTCCACTAGGCTTGTCATATGGCTTCATCTAATCGCGTCACCCTCGAAGTTGGACAGAAAATTGACGTGACCATTGAGAAGATCGCGCACGGAGGACACTTCATCGCTCGCCATGAAGGTGCTGTCATTTTTGTCAGGCACGGAATTCCTGGCGAATTAGTGGAAATCATCATCACCAGCGTTGGTTCGAGCTTCAACCGAGCGGATGTTCTCACTGTAAAAACTCCATCAGTTGATCGCACCTCGCCTCCATGTCGTTATGCAAACAGAGAAGGCTGTGGTGGCTGCGATTTCCAGCATATTTCCATTACTCGTCAGCGATCCCTGAAGTCCGAAGTTATTGCTGAGCAATTTTCAAGGATTGCAAAGATGGATCTGCAGGTAGAAGTTGAAGAGATTAATAAGCCACTTGGTTGGCGAACACGTTGTACATCTGTGACGACAAAGAATGGATCCCTTGGTTTTTATCAGGCACGAAGCCATAAGGTCATTCCAGTTGATGATTGCAGAATTCTTGTACCTGAGATGCAATTTGCGCAGCTGGCAGAACGTGGGGCAAAGGGAGATCAGAAGCTAGAGATCTCAATCTCCAACACGGGCGAGCGAAGTATCGCAACTGCAAATGCACGCGACGAATCTCCTTTGCGACTGACTGATGGAGTTGATATCGCTCACTATGTCGTCGGAGACAAAACCTTTGAAGTAAGCCAGAAATCATTCTGGCAGAGCCACAAAGATGCTCCGGCGACATTAACTAAAGCTGTCCTTGAATATGCAGGTACCCGCGAAGGAGATCAGGTTCTAGATCTCTATGGCGGGGTCGGGCTATTTACTGCAGCCCTTCTTCCACTAGTTGGGGAGACTGGCTCAGTTGATCTCGTTGAAGGAAGTAAGTTTGCAACAAGTGATGCGAGTAGAAATTTTGCGGATGCGAAGAATGTAAATATCGTCACCGGAGATGTTGCAAAAGTCATCACTCGTTTTCCACGCGCTGATGTTGTAGTTCTCGACCCTCCTCGCGAGGGAGCGGGTAAAGATGTCGTTGAGAACTTGGCCAGAATTGCTCCCCGAACAATTGTCTATGTCGCCTGCGATCCTGCAGCCTTGGCTCGAGATACCGCCTACCTGCGTGATGCGGGATATCAACTAGATGCAATTAGAGCCTTTGATCTCTTTCCAATGACTCACCACATCGAATGTATTGCGAAATTCGTCCCTATTAAGGTATCTTGACGTCAAGATAAATTCAGCGAAGGAAGTTGATGATGAGCAAGAACTCTCTTGGAACTAAGAAGAATTTAGAAGTCTCGGGAAAAGAATTTGAGATCTTCGATATCTCATCAATCGATGGTGCGAAAGATCTTCCATTCTCATTAAAGGTGTTGCTCGAGAACTTACTTCGCACTGAAGATGGTGCAAATATCACCGTCGAACACATTAAGGCTCTTGCTCAATGGGATCCATCAATTGAGCCAGATACTGAAATTCAATTTACCCCCGCACGTGTTGTTATGCAGGACTTCACTGGTGTTCCCTGTGTCGTTGACCTCGCAACAATGCGCGAGGCAATCGTTGATCTTGGGGGAGACCCAAGCAAGGTAAATCCACTGGCACCAGCAGAACTCGTTATCGACCACTCAGTTATCGCTGATGTCTTCGGAACCAAAGATTCCTTTGAACAGAACACAGATATTGAATATGAGCGTAACCGCGAGAGATATCGCTTCCTTCGCTGGGGACAAGGCGCCTTCGATGAATTTAAGGTAGTTCCACCTGGAACAGGAATTGTTCACCAGGTAAATATCGAATATTTGGCACGTGTCATCATGACTCGAAACGTGAATGGGGTACTTCGCGCCTATCCAGATACCGTCGTCGGAACAGATTCACATACAACGATGGTTAACGGCCTTGGAGTTCTCGGCTGGGGCGTTGGTGGAATTGAGGCAGAGGCAGCCCTTCTCGGCCAGCCAGTTTCGATGTTGATTCCTCGCGTTGTTGGGTTCAAGCTCTCTGGCGAACTTCCAGTTGGAACAACAGCTACTGATATGGCACTTACCATCACTGAAATGCTTCGCAAGCATGGAGTTGTAGGCAAGTTCGTAGAATTTTATGGTCCTGGAGTTGTTTCAGTACCAATGGCTAATCGCACAACAATTGGAAATATGTCACCTGAATACGGCTCGACATGTGCGATCTTCCCAATTGATGAAGAGACTCTGCGCTATCTACGACTTACCGGCAGAAACGAAGATCAAGTTGCACTTGTTGAGCAGTATGCAAAGGCCCAAGGAATGTGGCACGACCCATCTGCAACTCCACGTTTCTCAGAACATATCGAACTAGATCTCTCGACAGTTGTTTCATCGATTGCAGGGCCAAAGCGTCCACAAGATCGCATCTCATTAACCGACTCAAAGAGCGCATTTGAAAAGGTTCTTCCAACCTACTTCTCCGAGAAGACTGGCAAAGAGGCATACCCAGTAAAGGTTGGCGCCAAAGCGACAACAATCAAGAATGGCGATGTTGTTATTGCATCGATTACCTCTTGCACAAATACCTCAAACCCTTCAGTCATGATCGGTGCCGCCCTCTTAGCTAAGAAGGCGGTAGAGAAGGGGCTGACCTCAAAGCCTTGGGTTAAGACAACTCTTGCTCCAGGATCAAAGGTTGTTACCGATTACTACGATCGCGCAGACCTTACGAAATATATGGAAGCTCTCGGCTTTAACTTAGTTGGCTACGGCTGTGTGACATGTATTGGTAACTCAGGACCGCTTCCAATTGAAATTAGCAAAGCGGTGAATGAGAACGATTTGGCTGTTACAGCGGTCCTCTCTGGAAATAGAAACTTTGAAGGTCGCATCAGTCCAGATGTGAAAATGAATTACCTTGCATCTCCACCGCTTGTGGTCGCATATGCCCTCGCTGGCAACATGGATCATGACTTCGAGAAGGATTCACTCGGAAACGATAAGGATGGCAATCCGGTTCTCTTGAAAGATATCTGGCCATCTGCGCAAGAGAACCAGAGCGTTATCGATTCATCAATCTCATCAGAGATGTTTAAGAAAGATTATGCATCTGTATTCGATGGCGATCACCGATGGAAGTCACTCGATACTCCAACAGGTAAGACATTTGAATGGGATCCA
>JACCDO010336174.1_pt1 | contig 13985 bp, 5 predicted proteins | sample 7446101 | NCBI WGS metagenome assembly JACCDO01 (sample SAMN15323440, study PRJNA562643) | freshwater metagenome | isolation source: river surface water | place: USA:Blue River Watershed | collected 2017-08-16
CTGTTGGATGGCCATCAAGAATCAGGAAATGGTATACAAAAATAGTTTAGTAGTGTTTATTTGAAGTGTGGCATAACATGAAGTGCATAGAAAAAAAGACTTATTACAAATATTACATAATAATAGTAAAATGAAAAGAGCGAAACTAGGTGGTGACAGCGCTCATAGTAGATGGGACGTAGGCCATGACCGAGCGTATATGTTAGCGCTTCACAGCGCTTGATTTCGCGGTCCCTTCCTTCGCTTCTTTAATAGCCTTGCGCATTTTCTTCAATGTGGCTTTGTTACGTCGGGTTCCACTTCCCTTACCGCCCCATTGCTCTCCCAGCAGCTGTTTGACACTATCTGCACTTTTCCCCTCTTCTCCAACGAAAACGCGCGCAGCTTTACCTGTCTTCTGCGCAGCAAGCTTGGAATAATTGATTCGATGACGTTGCTCTAAAAGAGCTGCCAAAGGATCAACATTCCCCGCTGAGCCTTCCGTTGAGGGCACGAACAAGTTGAACGGGTTCCACTTGCGCGACAGAATATGAACTTCAGTGTTTCCTTCCACAATTCGAACGGAGTTTCGTGCATTCTTATCAATGGTAAGACCCTTATTTGACCAATTAACTTCTTGATCTTCTTGCGCAGCGTTTTCCGCAGCTGGTCCGATATCGATTGCTTGCGCCAACGCATTTTCATCCAAACCTGCTAGAACGGCAGGATCGAGCAAATTCTGCTCATCCACAGCAAAGTCAGCTTTTGCAGCTTTTTTTGCTGCTTTCTTTGCCGCTGCACCTTTAAGCTTCTTATTAGCTTTGGCATCTGCATCTGCTGCAACCTGACCATAGTGTTGCTCAAAAGCAGCACGAAGCCGAGCTAACTCTTCAGCACTTGTACGCACTTCCTCCGGAGCATCAGAATCGTCAGAACTGTCATCGCGTTGTTGTATCCCTCTGCGCTTCACTCGCGAACTATTGGTAAAAACATCATCATCCGCGTCATCATCCTCTTCCGCCAACGCGTCATCTGCATCATCCTCGCCATCGTCGAAGGAGTCATCATCAGAATTACTGTTTGATTTACGATTAAAAGATTTCCGCCCTGATTTGGTATTTGATTGGAGCAAAGTGGTATTTTTCTTGCTGATTGGCTTCTTGGAAGCAGTTTTCACAGCTGAACCCTTCTTCGCAGCCATGTTAGATCGCTGTCAACTGCTAGCTTTAATGCAATCTTTTTAGGACAATTTAACGGCTTCCGATAAATTAAAACACAAGTAGGCAGAGATGCAAGGCTTGCTTTAAAGCAGAATCCCTCTATCGTGCGTTATACACTTTAGACAAAAACATCACTGGGATGTGGGCTCATCCGTCCCCGCCTAGATCGTGACTATGAACACAATTCAGCATGACAAACACACTCACTTGTTGGTTTGGCTTCGAGCCGTTTCGCGAAATGACTAAAGATCCTAATTATAAATGATTAGTTCATATACATAAAAAAATGTTGAATGCATTACACTGTAAATATTGAAATAGCGCACAAGAATGACACATCAAGATCGCTCTTATTGAGCCATAGTCGCTTGCGACAGGCTCGCTTGCAGTTCCTGCACTACGCTATCGGCTTCCTCATAGAGGCCAGTAGACAACAATGCAGACAACTGCTCCTTGATGCGGGCCGCATTAGTTACTGCACCACTGCTGGAGCCCAGATTATAATTGTTAGTTGTTTGTACTACAGGTGGAGCAGGCGGAGGCACCGAAGCTCCTGAACGCAACGCAGCAAGCTCATGGCGGATGGTACGAAGCTCTTCCCGATCCCCATCAAGCACATACCGTTCCTCCCGCGCCAAAAACTCCAGACGCAACTGCTCCAATTCTTGCCGAGCCAGCGTACTGCTCTTTTCCCGTTCGCGCTTTAGAGCCATGGCAAGTCGATGCATCTGGGCGCGATAATGCTCTTTTTCTAATTCAGCTTCACTGCGAATGCGTCGTTCTCGCTCAATCTCAGCTCGAGACTCGGCGAGCTGCGCCTTGAGGCGCGCAGCTTCTTCACGCAAAACGTTTTCAGGCAAGGAGCGTGTATTAGCGCGGTATTGTTCATACTCTTTTTCGCTTTCTCGTGCTCGCTTTTCCATGCGGGCGAGATCTACTTGGCATTGGCCCAATTGTGAGGCTAGACTATCCGCTCGGTGCTTTTCCGCGTCAATCCGCACTTTTGCTTCGTCGCGCATTCTCTTCTGCAATAATTGTAACTCGCCAGTTTTTTGTGCAAGCTTGAGATTAATTTGCTCTTGTTTCAAGCTCAATTGACCACTTTGGCGCTCTGCCGTGTCAATGGCTGCCCTGAGGCGGACTTCCAGACGGCCAGCCTCTTCGTGCGCGCGCCGCAGATCGTCCGCACGGTTTGCCAATGAGGCCGCAGCTTCCGCTTCTAGTCGTTTTCGCAATGCTTGTTCCTTTTGAGACAACATATCTCTCCATTGCTGCTCAGCATGCTTTCGCCAACCCTCCCACTCCAACTGCAATGTCTCTAAGCGTTTACGTTCGACGAGAGTGAGTTGATCGACGTTCGCTTCCAATGGGTTTTTGATCACACCGCCAACTGCCGAGTTCGCGCTGGTTTCATCGACTGCAATACGCTCTTCTTCTTCATTTACATAAACTCCTGCACCATGGGCAGCATACCCAGGCTTCACGGCGACACTTTGCTTCGAGCCGACCACACCCAGGTCTTCCACGACTATTACAGCACGAACACGAGCACTGTCCGGAACACCGTCACGTTGTAAATGCACAAACGAATCCGTCATTCGTACATACACAGGATCTAGTGCAGGAGCTGGGGTTGAAAGGCGCCCAGCGGCAAAGAGAGCTAAAAGTACCTGACGATGTCGCGAGTACTCTGCGCGTGTCTTGAAATTACGCCCAGTCGACGGACAGCGATAAGTGATAGGATTGGTAGCCAAAGTTGCACTCAAATCAAGATTGGCCTCGCCCAGAGCAGTGCTACCGAGGTTGCTGCGACTCAAACACTGCACTTTCAACACATGCGATCGCAGCTTCTCTCGCAAGTTGGCACGTGTCAGACAACATTCATAGGACGCGACCCCTCCATCGATACGCACCTCGCTATTGGGCATGATCCATACGGGTGCCGTGCGCACAGGTGCAGCAGTTCCCAAATAAGGATAGGCGAACATGACTGATACTTGCGCAGGCCTTTTGAAATTTCCTAAACTTTTCAAATCAACAGAGACACGGAAATGGCGCAGGTTACTGTCATCATCCTCGTCGTCATGCACACCGTCGCCTTCGCCCTGGCCTTCCTGACCTTCTTCATACATACCAGGGGGGCGGCGCTCTTGCAAAGCAGGAGCACTTGCATTTGGAGCAGCAAGAGAGTCCAACCCTCCGACATTACTACTGGCACTTACAGTACCAGGTAGCTCAGTTTTCGCGGAAAAAGCACTATCGTCAGCAAATCGAACATGTGGTGAACGAGTCTCGTCTTCAAAGCCTTCACTTGCATATGCATCTTCATCAGCAACGTCAACACCGGGTATCACACTATCAAAGCAAAGTGCAAGCGACAGTTTCAAGGCGGCAGTGGACGGGTTACCAGGCGGCTGCTGCGACAATTGGGTAACTTCTGCAGGGCTCTGCCCATGCGGCAGGAAAGATGTCCATCCCGAAGCTGACAATATAGGAGCATCATTTGCATCGCCTGCGAACGCGTCCACCCCTAGATTGGGAAGAGGCACATCAGCTGAACCGAGGATTTGGCCTTGTGTACACAAGAAAATACGTAATGGAGATGCTTCCTTGATAACGCCCTCTACAGCATGCAATGGGCATTCCACACGGATAGTATCACGCACACGCTTTGGACCAACCATCCCATGCTGGAACTCACTGCTTAGAAACATTTTCTCAAATACAGTCCAACATAACCAAAAGCTTCTATCGCGAGCAGCGTCAATGGCGGCTTGTCGTGCACCGTATTCAGAAATGCGGGCAGCTTCGCGATCAGCGGCAACTACAGATTCACAGAGCATGCTTAGACTATGATAGTCTTCTAATGCAATTGCTAGGGAAAAGCGTACAGCGGTACTTGTCGAAGCACTCGTGTCACCTTGCAAAGCTAGTCGCAGAACACTTCGTACGCTATCGGTGCTAGCAGCTAAGCTGCGATCTGATTGCAAGCTTGCACGCAAATCGGTGGCGGTTGGCTCATCTGTCATGCTGTCAATGACGCGTGTAGGATGCCGTCTTATATGCGATGTCGCATGGAGTTTACAAGATAGTACCAGCTCGCCACCTTGCATGCCGTGTGTTTTGTATGCCTGCTGCTTGATTTCACCCCGACTCAAATCGCGCATGTCCAATAGCACATATCCAGCCTCTGCAGTATTATTGTTAGAAGACGAGTGTACAGTAATGAAGAGCTTAAGCTTTGGTTGCACAGCTTTTAATTGTTGCAACTCGGCATCGCTTACATCCCATTTGAGCAGACCATCATTTGCACTCCAAGTTACCTTAAATTGTGAGATGAAATTAAAAATTGAATTCGTAAATACATGAGTTAGTTTAAATTCAGTTGTAACAAGCTATACTCGGATAATGAACAGATGTCTGTCATGATGATATGCGCAAATACTTACTTGATCAAGTTTAATGCTTCCACTTCCAAAAGAGCACAATGCAGTGCTAGCTTTAGTGTTCCCTAATTCAGCACTAATGGAGACCTTGCCCTTGGGAAATCGTCGTATATGTTCAGCACCGAGCCCGTTCAACGTGAAGACACGGAGATACACCTGCGTGGTCATTTTTTATATTTATAGCAGTATTAAGTAAGCGAGATTCAGAATATTCTTACTTTAAGTCGATCTTACAGATTCGCGCCTATGAATAGGATTCTCAACCCGCACACACGTGAAGTCTATTCAAAATAATAAAGCCTTACGTCGGACGATGCTACATACATACGGTCGATGGAACGACAATGTTGCTTTTAGAGGCTGCCCACACTTGTTCTTGCGCGAGTGGAACAGAAAGCAGTGCATATACTTAAATATAAGTATGAACGAGACGTCGGCTTCTAATATTGGGTCACAAAGTGCCACTGAATCGGCCAAGCAGTTGCAGCTCCTCCTGCACTCATTGACCCATGAAGACACCCGAGAAAATTACTCTCGACATCAATTGGTTCTACAGAAATGGTGTCGCGACTATTGTGAAGGATTTTTCGTTCGGGATTTATACTTTGTCTGCGAGATTTTTGGAGTTTTACGGGATAGATTACGCACACATAAGCAAATGTTTCGACCAATATTGAGCTCGGTGCTCAGCATAGCATCGCTTCCGCTGTTCGAAGCAAAGGCAAACGAACGTCTACGATCAACTAGCGTAGAAGTGATCAAGCGCTACTTTTACGAGTTGTCATTGTTTTGGAGCTATGAAGTTGATGGCGTGCCTGCTGAGCAAGCACAGAACTCTGAAATCACGAAGTGCTTTCGTTGCATAGTCAACGGTGGTTTGGATCCTGCTATTCTCAAAGCTGATATTGCGGATCAAAAATGGCAAAGCGATGGTTTTCGCGTGCAAGTGACTGATACAATTTATTTACAGACGCAATTGCGAGAGTCTGGTGTCGTAGCAGCTCTCGTAACACATTTTTTACGATCAGCAGAACTTTATGAAAGAGAATTTGATAAGCATTCGGGCTATTTGGCAGCAGTTGCTGCAATTCAGCGTGAGAAGGAAAAACTTATGAAAAAGGGTGCTGCTCCCGCGAGTGTTGATATGGACTCTGACGATGAGCCCGCGCCTGCATCCGTCGCGGAGACGAGCGGTGACGAAGCCATGATGTCGGTGGGCGCACCACCGAGCAAAGATCTATTAGCAGATTTTCAGGAGCTTTTAGGTGGCATGAGAAATTTAATAATGGAACTAACCGTAGACACAAAAACTGCCGCCTTAATGGCAGAAAAGGAAGTTGGTGATGGCCTCATTCGCCTATTGAAAATAGCAAGTGACAACTCGCCTCGAGATCCTCAAGTAAGCTTTCTGATAGACACTCTCTGGACCTGCTTAGATGCTTATTTGGGTCAAGCTCCTGCGGTTGGTCTTAGCGGAAACTCAAACTCAACGAACCCTGACGAACACATTACGTTGGCACAACTGAGTGCTGTCCCTATCATGAATTTTGAGTTCGGAATTCAAATTTTGTTGAATTTATTTCTTATGCTCATGCATCAAGGATATCGCTTAGCAGACAAGGAGTGCCGCAATGAAGTGCTCGTTTGTCTTAGTATGTTGGCCACCTTCCCTGCCGCGTTGCCTGCATTTTTGAGCACAGGGGCACTCAATGTTCTGGTCACTTACACCTGCGTCGTGGAAATGGGAGAATCGCCACGAGTTTGGCCCTTCTATACGCAGCCAATTGCGAAGGCTCGCAATTATAATAGCATTCACGATATTGATTTGCAGCTGAAGAGAAGCATGTGGCTCACCATCGCCGACATCCTGGCGAATGACGATCCGGAAGCACTACTGTGTGTCGCATCATCGCCTTTACAAGACAATCTGATTGGTTATTTGGAATTCAATTCCTTGGAATCTCAAGCAGTGGGCTCACCAAGTCGAGCATCATCCCAAAATCATGAAAATAGCGCTGAACCTTCTCCCGGTAGAAGTCGCGGCCATACCAACGCGAACCAGGGTGACTTGCAGGAAGGCTCTATCACTCTGGGAAAGGATCAACAGAGACAGCAGATTCCCGGCTTTCACTATCTTCGCCAATTACCTCACAATCAGTTGCTAGAGTTACAAGTGCAAGCCGCAGCATTTCTTGCAGAGTGTTCACCAAAGATGCTCGGCGAGTTCGTGCGCGTGGGCGGACCTGTGCGTTTGCTAGATATTACGCACATATACAGCAAATCCAGAGTACCAGAACATAAAGCACTAGTATATCAGTGCTTATTGTTAATAAATCGCTGCTTAATGCTTTCTAAAGAGGTGTGCGATACTATGCAGGATGAGAATGCGATTGAGACCTTTTTGACGCAGTTTGAGTACTCTGATGAAGAAGATACACGCACGTTGGTAGCGCGGCTAATTTCAATTTTATGCAGTAAAGGGAATACTATTTGCCAAGCGCAGTTGCGCGATCAAAATGGCATTTTTTTGATGATTCGAGTTCTTGCGCAATATGCAGAGAAGCGTCGCTCACAAGTGGGCCGCAAGGCCGGTCTCAGCCTAAACGCTGTCAACGAACCTGAGGATGGCGCGGGAGGGCCAACAGAAGAAGCCTTAGGAGGTACCGTTTCTATTATGGTCATTGCTATTTTAGACTGCCTATCTCGCGCAGTTGTAGGAAATAAGAAATCTGAAGTAGTTTTGGCCGGCAACGAAGGTGTTGACGCCCTCCTAAATCTGCTAGAGGTGTCGCAGATGCTACAGCGAGTGCAAGTTTTGCGGTTATTAAGCGACTTATTGGAAAATAGAAAGATGCTTAGCTTTTTACATGCATGGCGATCACCGAAAACGATGCGCCCAGCTGCACAACTGATTGCACACTGCTGGTTGGACGAAGAAGCGCGTCTAGGTGTACAGCGTGAGCAAGGCATTCTGAATAACATTAACGACCCATTGCAATGCCATGCTTGGCCCATAGACACTGTTTCACAGGAGCCAGGACAGAGTTTAAGTTCAGAAGGCAGTCTCACCCTCGGAAATAAGAGTCTGGCGGTATCCCGTCTCTCTGACGCAATTTCCAAGGCTCGAATGGTCAATGGACTCGTCCCAAGTCAATTGCGCGAAGAAGTACTGCAAACTGATACACGTGGAACAATTGCATGCATTTTGGCTCTCATCGGGGTTATAGATGCATATAATGCTACCCCACCTGGTTATGTGGGCCCGTACGGCGATAACATCATGCTTAATCTGGATCAAGATTCGTCATTGCTGATAGCACCAAACTTTGCAGGCAGCATCGATGACGGTGGAGCTGAGGTTGCTCTGCAAGTTGATGTAAACGGAGAACTAGTTGGAGGCATTTCAGAAGCTAAGAGTGCTGAGAAAGAGAAAGGTCAGTTTTCACCTCTGGGCTCGCCGATGCAGCACCCTGGAGTCGGCGTCGCGCCGCATAATCAGTCCGCCCTGATGGATGGCGAAGCTGGTTTCAGCGCGTCACAAGTACCAACTGTCATTATTAACAATGAACCAGGTCTTGGTCCATCAGATAGGCAAGTTGTAGCGATTGCTAATCAATATGCTGCACTGCGCGAGGGCGAGTGGTGGCGGTCCGTGCACGAAGACTTGCAGTCGGCGGGAGTCGAGCCTGTAGAAGCGGACTTAGAAAAGATACAATCTCGGCTGAAGATCGCATTTGATGCGGCATTTACAGTTCAGTGCGAGCAAATGGAGCTTCATGAGCATGATATTGCTGCTAAAAAAGATGTAGAAGATGCATTTGTAGGTCAGATCATGGCCAAAAAGGAGCAGCAAATCAAAACGCTGTACTTAAAAAAGAAAGGCAAAGGGGGTGCCACGGCGAACCCTCATGCCTCGCGACCATATTAGAGAATGAATTGTTTCGTTGATGATGTATATAAACTAAATATAAACGTGATCATGTCAAGCGCATTGCATGGCTTATTTATTTACAAAGAAATATTATATATATACTCGCGCATCCGCCCGCAACAGGCGTCTCGTCGTATCATAATTATTTTCTGCCAACATTTGCATAGACTCCATAACGCGATGCAATAGCTGCCATATTTGCACTAGAGGTGGATACCCCTTCAATACTAGATCTGAGATCATCGTGCCCTAGTCCTGCAGTGGCACTGCGACGTGGGCCCACGTCAGTTGTAAAGCCCATTGTCGACAGCTTTTCATCAAGAAGCTGTAGAGCTGTTTGAGCTGCTTGCGGAGGTTGCGGAGGAACATTATATGCCGATTCAGATCCTAGAGAGCCATAGGGAGAGAATTCATTTTCCTCGGCGACATTTGGCGGAGTAGCCGTCGATTGCAGAATACGCTCCAAAGCCACACTGACATTCTGCAAACTTGTATGAACTCCTGGATAGGCGTCATCAATAGAATCTGTTGGTATAAGCTGCATGCTATTGTTTTCTTGGTTTTCAACATTTTCGCTTTCGCCGTAATCGCTCTTCGTGTATTTCGTTGAGATGGCGACGACCCCCTCACCGCTGGTTGCGGCACCATTCACAGGTCTGTGGTGAATTAGTTGTTGTATGCGCATATTTTCTCGATTGACATGCACTACTTGTGACGCGAGATCCATGCTAGCTTGATGAAGTCGGAAGCGATCGGTCTCGATGACTTGGCGCTTGAATTTGCAGCGGGCTTGCTCAGTCGCTAGGGCTTTCCTCTGTGCAGCAACTGCAGCTTGCGCCTGCTTTACAGCTTGCTCTTGCTTCTGCAATTCCTGTTCACGTCTAATTAAGCCACGCTCTGCAGCCAGCACAGAAGAGGTATGCTCTTCGGCGGCAAGGAGCACGCGATCTGCTTGTTCCTTGAGCGCTGCAGCTTCCCGTCTCTCACGTGCCGCCGCATCCAACGTCGGTTGCAGCATGCGACGTGCACCTTCAAACTCCGCAGCTTGTCTATCCAATGCCACAGCGCGTTCAGTCAACTCTCGCTCGCGCTGAGTCAGAGACAGCTTTGCCTGCTCTAGCTGAGCAATCTCTTGGGCCTTCACAGAGTCCCACTGGGCCCGTTCGCTGCGTGCCGCAGTCAGCAAAGCGTGAGCGTCGGCCTTTTCGAGGGCTAGATCAGCATCTACTTTTGAGCGCATGCGCATGATTTCTTCTCGTGCTTCTTTTCGCATAGTCTCAATAGCGGCAAGCTTATATGATTCTTGCTGTCGCAATGCTCCCGCTCTCTCATTCAACTCGCCTTCCAGTTGCTGTAAGCGCTCTTGCTGCTCTTTCAGCGCCTGCGCTTGATAGACTGGGAGCTGCTCACGTTCTTTGGCGAAGCGCGCTTCACTAGCTTCAATAGACTTTTGCACAGTAGCTTGCAGCATATTGCATTTCTTTACCTCCGCAGTGAGCACAGCTTCGCGGTCGCTCCATTCTGACCGTGCCGCATTAAACTTCGCAGAAAGAGCGCTATTCTCTTCGACGGCTTTGCGAAGCTCTTTGTTGACAGCTGCTAAATTGGCGCGAAGCTTCTCTGCGTCACCTTCAATAGCGTGAAGAGAGGCAGTTACTACATCCTTACTCTCCGTCAAGGATTTGATCTGGCTTTCCCAAGCTTTGACTTGTTGAACGTGCGCCTGTTCAGCAGCAAGCGCTCTGACACGAGTATCATCTGCTTCTTGTAAACGTTGCTCATAAATTCTACGCCTCTCTTCTGCACGAGCGCGCTTTTCTTTAGCTGTAGCTTGTCTTTCTTTTAACTGCTGACGTTGTAAATTACGCATTGCAATCACTTCCTTGCTGATTTCCTCCAGGACGATTTCTGTCTGCAACGATTGCTGGTGAAACATGGGTAGTTTGACACCACTAGTGCTTTCAGTACTAGCTGCAATTGGTCGGTGCGTATCTTGAATATTGGCGGCTGCCATTTGTCGAGCAGTGTTTCGAGCATCTAAGAGGGTCTGCGGGGCATTGCGCGGAGAAGCGATGCCCTTAGGTTCTCGCCCCGAGGACAAATTACTAGCTCTTGGGGGTAACAAGGTATCGAGAGAACTTTTCCCGCTACCTTGGTTGATTCCTTTAGGAGAAAGTTTGCTGGTTTGACCCACGCGTGATTCATTATCATCGGTATCAAAATCGTCGACGAAATCTGCACTATAATCGCCATAATCGTCTGAATTATTCTGCGCAACAGTAGAATTGACATGCTTTTTAGCTTTTCCTCTAGATCCTTTAGAAGCTTTACTGGCTCGAGAGGCTTGAGAGCGTTCATCGAAGTCGTAGTCTAATCCTTCACCTGAGACCTCAGAAGCCACCGATACATCATCAGACACAACACTTTCAGTATCGCTCATTCTTTTAAGTAATAATTAGGAGCCTCAGTCAGAAATACAAAGATGTCAGGCTTGAGTAAGAATTTTTGTATTATCGGCTTCAAAAGCGCACGTACGCACGAAGTAGCACTTAGATGTCACGAAGTAGCGCCTTGGAGTCTTGACCCAGAATTAGGAAAAGATAGCAAGATGGCATTTTTTGATACAAATGACGAAGATGATTCTACTTGCAGTAAAGGAGAATGTAAAGGAATGTTTTTTAATGCCATTAATTATGATTCTGAGTCAAAATCCGCTCCTGATGTGCAATCACCTTACGTAATTATTAATCACCCAGAAAATGACATTGCAGAAGCAGTTAATACCAATTATTCTTCGCCAATATCATGTTCTGATCCTATATGCATTCAAGATCAGGAAAAGCGAGAGAAATGTTATCCAGAAAATGTAAATTCACAACAAAAAAATGCTGTAGTGCAAATGACGCCCCTACTGATCAAGCCATTAAAGAGCTCTATGTCTGACGCCAAGAAAAGGCCACAAAATAAAGTTCTTAAACTCAAATTACCCTCTCCAGCGCAATTTGGCATTGGAGGCTTAGCGCGGGAGAAAAAGATTCTTCCACGTCCAGTGAACCCACCGGATTCGTTTGATAAAGGCATGACTGCCACGCCCATGGCTTTCGATACAACCGCAGCGACAATGCCAACTCATATATTAAGACCCGAAGAGCCAAAGTATATTAACGTAGCCAATAATGATATTGTAGAAGAGTCTAAAATGGTTCCACCTGAGGAGGACGGCAATATTCGGGAACTGATTCAGGAACCTGATCCGGTGCAACCTCTTTTAAATAGCATCCAGGAGTCCTTACGAACTACTACTAGGTCGCTATCACCGCTGGCTTTCAACATATCAAAGCAGCACAAGATGATAATGAAATCTCTCGCAGACCTTTTAGTCGATGATCCGCTGGCGCTACTTCCTCGAGTGCATGCACTTCAAGAACGAGTCAGCCGTTTAGAAAAGGTTATTCGCAGTACAGATGAGCAAGCTGTTGGTGCAACTGCAATCAATGATTTGCCAGCATAATTTTTATGATACAACATAGTTACATTGAACTTATAAGTTATAACATTCGATACATCGCAACATGTATTTCACTCTTGGCGAGCTTGGCACATTTCACAATAACTACCATCCTCGTTAATGAACGTGCACTTGGAGCAAATCCATTGGCACGTAACACCCAAACTAGGCTCTGCCACACGCAGATGAAATGGGCGCATGTCAATGTCTGCAGCCGCCTGAGAGGCTGAAGAAGCTGCGTTGGCTTTCCGGCTAACCGCGCGATCGCTGAGATACACGGGTTTGCCATCAGGGCCTAATAAGCACTCATAATAGTTCTTATCGGGATCGGTCATATCTTCTTCATCATCACTATCACCCTCCAAATATGCTCGCAAAGACTTGCGGGCAATTGGATTTCCATTCCCACGCTGCATGTCTCGATGTTGCGTTAGAGTCATAGCTGCATACTCTGCAGCTAGGGCTCCTCCTGCTTGAAGCAAAGCAGCACCACGCTCTGCACGTACGGTAGCAGATATTTTTGGGGCAACAACGCCACTTGACTGCTTGCGCGGCTTCCAAATCTCGATACCACCGCTGCGTGGTTCAGAAGCGGACGAAATTGGTCCCGATGCACCGGGGGGCGCAATGACAGTCTCTACAGGTGGAAGAGGCAGTGGAAGTGTTCGCGGCGCTAGAACCAGCTTAACACGGGCGGGTTCAGGCAGATCTATATGATTCACTCGCTCGTTAGATACAGCAGCTTGATTCGTCAGAGGCCAAGGTAACGGGCGGATAAATATGTCATCAAAAGGTTGCGGGGCAAGAGTGTTGGAACCGATGATTTTATCATCGCAGTGTTTTTTTTGGCTCTGAATCTTTTCGAGTTCATCCTCACTTGAGTCCCATGTCGCCTGGATTTGAGCTTGCCAATTTTGCCTAGCACGCCGCTGCTCTTCTTGTCGTGAAAGGAGCAACGCAGCATCCCCTATCCCAGTACCTGCATGAAGTGCATCCCATCTGCCAGATACAGCAGTATCTTCTGCAAATGCTTTGTCTAAAGTCGTAGCTGCTACACGCCCGGAACTACTCACCAACCGATCATACATAACCCTTTGCTCTTCCCCTTCGAGGCCTGGGATAAAGCCTGTTTCCAGCTCAAATAAGTCCAGCAGATGTAGATCTTCTGCAGACGCACCCGCAATGACATTGCTAGATATAGGGGCTGCTGTCATGCGACCAGATTTCCGCTGTTGCCACTCTGTGACCAACAGATGATGCGCAAGCGCAGCAGCCTGTATAGTTCTCATTTCCAAAGTGACACCATTTGCGCCACAAGGTCGCACATGCACGAATCCAAAAGAAGGATCCGCTTCCACTCCGGCTTTTCGAAAGGCCGCCCGAATGGCTCCAACCACATGCATCACACTTGGACTGCCACTCCAAAATCGCCCTCCGCTATTGCTTGAACTGACACCGGCGGGGGTTCCTGCCATTTTCTCAGACGGAGTGCTTGTTGTCGGGCCTTCGTTAGAGGTGCTTGCAAAGTAGCCATTGAGCAGCTGCAAGTAGAGTATAGGCACATTCTGCTTTCTTAGTCCTTCATGTAGTGCAAATGGACGCTCTTGCGCGGCATTCGAGAGCAGCACGTTAGGTATGGAAGTGTCCACGACCTTCACTAGGGATATGTAGCGCTTTGGCTCCTGATCGAACTCGTAAGAGCTGAGACCATAGTAGCGCGCCAATGCATGCACATAGGCGCGCGGACCACTTTGCATCGGCTTAAGCTGCACAGAAGACTCGGCAGGGGTATCGATGAGCTGCTCAATTTTGCGCTCTATCTTCACGAGCTCACGCAGGTCTTTATTCGCCCAGGTTACAAGATTTGGCGTGTAAAGTGGTCTTCGCAAAACGTCAGCAAA
>JACCDO012201486.1_pt1 | contig 13983 bp, 7 predicted proteins | sample 7446101 | NCBI WGS metagenome assembly JACCDO01 (sample SAMN15323440, study PRJNA562643) | freshwater metagenome | isolation source: river surface water | place: USA:Blue River Watershed | collected 2017-08-16
ATCCGATGGTACCACTGATGGCGCTATTGTTGGAACTTCTGATGGTACCACTGATGGCGCTATTGTTGGTACATCCGATGGTATTACTGTCGGCACTATTGTTGGTATTACTGATGGTGTACCCGATGGAACTATTGTTGGTACTTCCGATACAGTTACTGTAAAGGTTGGAGAAGTAGTTGGTACTTCAATAGGAATGTTCGTAGGAGTCTCCGTTGGATAACAACTTGGCTCTGGCGATGGAACATAAATATCTTTCATTTTTATTGGAGTTTTACTATTTGTTGCTGTTGGTCTCGGTGTTTTTTTAATAACCATTGTTTCGACGTAATTATTTTGTTTCTTTTCCTTTTCCTTTATGAACAGTAGATGCCTGAAGTGTATATCCCTCGCCATTTCTCCCATTGATGTATCCAGCAGCTGCGCTAGGGTAAATAAAAACAGAAAAAACACAACAAACTCTCTCATTTTTCACGATATTCCTTTAATTTTGGATATGACATTTTGAGGGTTCATGAGAATAGAGCCGTTGAGGACCGTTGTAATTTGACGCGAGTAGAACCAATAGTTAATAAGGTAATATAATCGGTGTAGATGAGGCTGAAATTGGCGAATATTGTTCCACCTTTCACGCATTCTAGTTGTTACAATTGCTATAACTAATGTTAGAATATAAAAGTTTAATAAAATGAAAGAAATGTAAACCATTACTGCAATTCATCACTTATCTTGTTATTACCAACTTGTTCCAGTGACAGGTTTTTTTAATCCTTGTTTGAAAACGCATGGTGGGTGTGGATTTTTCTTTCTAAAAGTTAGAAAGTCCTTATTTTAGCGATTGCAAAATTTGGATAAATCTTGCGTCATTTCTACTGAATTTAGAGTGATTTAGCATGGAAGTTTCTTTTAGTGATGACTTAGGCGAGTTGGAGCCGAGAAACGAGAGTGGTAAGCGTGTACTTATAGTGTGCTCTGGATCTGTTGGAGCAGTTAAAGTTCCAGAAATTATATGTTCCTTGAGTGCACTTGGCTTTGATGTACGATATATATGCTCTTCATTAGCTGCGTCACATTTCCTATTAAAATCACAGTACTATAATCCGTCGATATATAAAAAATTTATTGAAAATAAATTCAATGAAAAGGTTATAGAAGATAAAGATGAATGGACTTGGGATAGGATTGGTGATCCAGTGTTGCATATTATGCTACGTGACTGGGCAGAAATGCTTATTATTATACCAGCTTCGGCTGATATTATAGCAAAAATAAGCACTGGAATCTGCGATACATTAGCACTTAGTGTTTGTCGAGCATGGAATTTTGAGAAACCATTTATAATTTGTCCTGCAATGAATACTCAAATGTTTAATCATCCAGTAACACAGCAATCACTAGATATATTACAATCTTGGGGATGTACTGTGATTGAGCCTGTTGATAAACTGCTAGCGTGTGGTGATCGAGGAAAAGGTGCATTGTGTAGTGTTGATACAATTATTAAAGAAGTTATTACTGTTTCTAATAGCCTAACAAGCGGTGACTTAAATCATAAGGTACTTATTACTATGCCCCTATTCTCGTGTTCATACAATTCACTCATACGATTGCTGTAGAAAGAGAATAATATTCAATTAGACGAAATCTTGACAAACATAAGAAAAAAACAGTCGACCAACAGCGAACTGTCAAGTCATGTTGTGCTCTTCACTGCGGGAGTACTTGTTACTTTACTATTTACAAAGTTTCACAAATGGTAATTTTTTATTCATCGAAATTGAAACCCCGGACTTTCAGATACCATCGTCCTATGAAAATGTGAGATATTTGTGAGTGTTTTGTGTATTTGTATTTATTCTATTGTCTTGTAATGTGTTTGTACCTATTTTAAACCTGTTGATGTAGAGCTTATGCAATGCGGTGAATATTGCCAGCATTCCCACGATGTAAAAGAATAACTCTGTGTTGGAAATGTCAAGCTTATGATTGGCACCTGAATCATTAAGTAAGTACGTGCAAATAGAAGTAAGATAGGAAATGTATACCTCTTAATTTATTACGCTGTGATTCAATAGTTGCTTCTAACATTGTTTTCTTCTTCTCTGTTGTTAATACTATTGGTTGTGGTTGAGTGCGATTTTGATGAAATAGACCTTTTCGTTTCTTATTTTGCTCTATAGAATAAGTGAATAAATAAATAAATGGATAAATAAGTAAGAAAAGTGTTATTAGCAATAATGAGACCTTGTGTGGAATCAATTTTTATACTTTCGGCTGGTTTAGGAGGTAATAATATAAAATCTTTAATTAATTTTACTGCTTCGTGTCCAGTCGCCCAACCTCCCCATATTCGAATAGAGTCACCCGCAGATTCACTCGGCATCAATAGCTTTGCATGCGTAGAAGGTGCTATTCTGACATCATTTTCACATCCACCACCGATAAACTTAGCAGGAGGAGTTGTCTCAAACACATATTGTATCCCTCCAGCCTTGTCCGAGATAGTGACAATAAGCTCCTCACCTGGAACATAACTGTCAATACTCGATTGCAACTCTTGATTATTGCGGAACACTTTAATCGACCTGGATTCATCCTCAAGAACTTCATTATTCATAATAATTTCCCCTTCAACCAATTTACGATTACAATATTCTTTTACAAACCATGATGCAAAGCTCTGCACCCGAGGTAGCAGAATGACACAAACAAGCAGGAGTGATAGCGAACGTGTGAAACGCATAGTAGCGGTGCTCTGTGGTCCCTAGTGTGCTATTCTGTTTCCTACTTTGGGTCTCCATTTTTTCAAAGTTTGTTGAACAAATCAACACCCCATACATATACGCGGAAAGCCTCTGCTGCTTGTGCTGCAGAAGTGTGTAGCAGGAGCGTGCAGTGGACTGTGCTCACTTATTGGTCATACAACTTTTCTTTTTAATTGACAGTCATATGTTTTAGAGTAGGCAGGTGGAAATAGTTACTCTGTACTGTTGAATAGCAGAAGTTGATGTCGTCAGTCAGAACCGTGAAGTGCGGTCTTAACATAAAGGTCATAGACGGGGAAAAGAGAAAGATATTAATGTAAATTACTTCACATTTGAAATGATTAATTGCTAATTTTTACTATGAAGGTCCTGATGTGCATTGGGTACAACGTAACAGGAAACGTGCCTTCGTCGGTCACCTTGATTGGGACGAACTTCTCGGAACTCTTGGATTCAGATGAACTTTTCCACATAATTTTATTTTTCTCTCTGGTTTCCTTCAGTTGAGTGCTCGACAACGTAGTTTCTACTGCGTCGATAGGATTGAACTTACTCAATACACCAAATAGATCAAAGGTTACTTCTTCACTATATACTGGATCTTCATCAACCGCGAATTGGTGACTCACCCGAACCAAAAGCTCGTTTTCGGTTAATAATTCCAAGGACAATAAATTGACGTTCAAAGGTAGCTCTTCGCCTAGTATACTGTCGATATTGTTGTCGATCATACCCGCAATAGCCCGGTCGTTTGTAGCATAGAGTGGGTATAAAGGCGAGAACACCTTGTCCATCAACGATCTCACTTCTTTCATTCCGTTGGTGGCGGACGATAATAAAACATACTGTTTACCGGTTACACTTAATCCCGGTCCAAGTCTATTCCAGGTAGGAAATGGGGTAATGCCGATAGTGGTTTCATTTAATGGCTCGTCCACACCCTTCCAGTCATCGCGTAACAAACGACGATGAACCATTAACTCAACTTCACCATTAGCAAGACTAGCTCCACCTTCGGCACGATCAGTCAAGACAGAGAATTGAATGTCTTTGGTTTCATCCTTGATGTACATTCCAGTTGTTAATGGGTAGTAGTTACCCGCAACAGGCTCGTACACTTTCAGATCCCATGTTGGACGATAGTTGTAAATACGTTCCAAGTACTCACGACCGTTGGAGTCGGTATAAAACTTAGTAGAACCAGTACCACCATTATTCAATGAGGTGGTGAACTTGTTAATAACCTCTTTACCGTATCCATCACTAACTGGTATTGGTCCTACTTGCCACTCAAACTCGACAGCCGCTTGGCCTTCACGTAATCGTACAATTTGAGATACCCAATCCGAGAATTTCTGTCTGACTTCGACAATACTATCACCTTTAACAACCGAGAGTTCAACGCGATCAACGCGTACCTGGCTAGGCTTCTCGTCTGTTTTGGATGGTCTAAAGATATATGCGCCACTAGGTTGTGTTGATGCTTCTCCTAGACTTTCCTTGGCAGGCACAATATTCGCTAAATGAGGATCACGCTTATCAGCAGGAACACTCATATGAGCTGGTGAACCAAAGGCGCGATAGTATCCAAAGTCATTTTCAATATCAATTTCAATAATATCAGCGCAATCAATTCGTTTCATACTTTGCATTAACCCAGTTACCGGATCAAAAGTGATAGAAATGATGTCATTTGTCACCACAACTGGCTCCTTACTATTCTCGTTCACAACAACTTCTTCTAACTTGGTACTACCCATGGATGAGCCTTTTTTAGTCATACTTATCATGAATTTTGACGCTCCCATGGCAGGAACATTGGATGCTTGGAACACTAAGGTGTATGGAGCAGCATTCTTATTAATACTTTTTATAAACGTGGCTGTGGGTAAAATTTCACTGGGTACAATCGTATTCGTGGCAGAATCGGTTACCGTGATACTGACGTCATCTAAATACGCTTCCTCGTTCAAGAAAACACTTACTTGTTGGCTAGTTGTCCTTGGTAAGTTGTTGTACAGAACGAGCATCGCATTAGGATGTTGTTTGATATTCAATGATTGAGTTGCCTCACAAGACGATTCGTTCACGAAGCGGCATACGTGTAGTGCGTCAGCATGATTGACACCATTACTTCCAAGTAAACCAGCAAAAATATTTGTAACTAAACTCTCAGCAGCTGTTACTGCCTTTGATAAGATTTTCACATAATCATAGGCCACGTGTTGCTTCGATGTACCCGTGATAGCATCGTGGTGATTGATGAGACCAACACCAGCAGTTAATGTAAACACTGTATCTTTAACTGATTTAAAAGCCTGTTTATTCTTTAATGCGAAGTAACTGGAGATAGGTTTCATCATGGTGAGTAATGATGACGAAATGCGTTCGAAGTACTTTAATGTTGGACGAGATGTGAAGTATCCGGTCCAAAAGGTGTGAGATGCATCACTATAAGGGAAAAAATCATCTGTTTTCTCAGGCCAAACAATATCTTCGGCAGCTCTGGCTTTAGTATATGTGACAGGATCCGAGTAAAATAAGTTCAATTCGCCGGCGTACTTCTCGTTGATATACTTGATTAACATATCTATACTCTTGTACCATGAGTTAGCATTACTGTAAGTGAAATCAGCACCCATCTTCATCATAATATTATTTCCTAAAGATATTTGTTGCTCTTCATATATAGCTTTCACAAATGCTTCCGCTTTGGCTTCTAAGTTATATGTTTCCAATAATTTATCATCGATAATTGGGTCATTTAAGCAGTAGACGCAATCAACATCCAAGCAGAAACCAGATGGAGGGCCATAATTACCTGAACTAAATGCTCCTGCAAGTACTTCAGCCGATGGTTGTGACTTAGAGCCTTTCCATACCATCTCCATTCCTCTCTCGGCCATTCGTTTACTACTATCTTGATAATCAATACGACCAAAAAATAATGAATCAAAACCAACTTCACTAGATAACCAGGCATGAGTATTGGCATGTCCAAATGGATCTATTTGCCATCCAACGGTAGGATAATAATCTAAACTTTCTTTTAAGAAACGATGACCTAAGGTAGTTTGATCAATCATAGAGATATAATGCGAAGCAGCTTCATCGTGCATAACCCAACCGCCATTAACAAAATGTAATTGATCATTTTCAACAAGTTTCTTCACTACTGACTTAGTTTTTTGATTTTGTTCATTCCACCATCTAGCGAAAAATGAAATTTCGCACATTGTGTAATGTTTAGAAGAATCTTTATCTAATTCTACAACAACAGAATCAAAAATATATTGTACACTGGCTGGGTAAATCGATGTATTTGATCCAGAGTAATACTGATCGACTGTCTTGAGCCAACCAGGATCATCGTGGCTGTGGGACACCATGTGCACGTTTATCATGCCGTGGACGGCCACCGCCACCAATGCAACCAAAAACAATCGCATCATTTTCCACTTTTTCACTACTTTTTTCCTTCAACAGGAAATCATTTTAGGGTTTTGTAAACAACAAGAAAAAAAATAAAAATCAATTAATTAGAGACAATTTGGAAAAAAAATAGTTTGTTGGTGTCCATAAGTGTAAGCTAATCTTCTTGCGTGTGTTTCATGCACAAATTGCGCGTTTTCTACTAAAATATTTGATACTCAATTGATTTATGACGGTTTACGGTAAATCGACAATTTTTAATAGAAATAACATAATCAAATTATTGTTTCAATCAAGAATTCAATCATAAAATGATGGATCAATCAAATAAAGCTGGACTAACAACCGGTATGGCAAGTGGTACCGACATACGCATTTGGCACAAAGAATCTGCCAAAGATTGGATCTGATCCGATCTGATCAAAATATGAGATTTTTTGTTAAATTGGCGCTGCTGGTGGCCGTCTTGGCGCGTGCAAGTAGCTTGCAGTGGCTAACCGGAGAAAGCCGGAGAGTAACCGTAAGAAATCTCGTTTCTGGAGGAGGTGTCGAGGTACCAGGGTATTCATGCGCGACTAGGAGAACGGCGAAGAGGGCGGATATTGACGTAGGCAATGAGGCTGCGCCTGAGAAAGCATCGACTAGGAGAATAGCCCAGAAATTAGATAGTAATGTGGAGACTGCGGCTGCGCCTGTGAAGGCAACGACTAGGAGAATAGCCAAGAAAGCGGATGTTAGCGTAGGAGATGAGACTGTGTCATTGAAAGCGACGAAAAGTAGGACAAAATCAGTTAAAGATACTGGAGAAACCAATAGTGATATAAAAGTAGTGAAAAGAGTGAAGAAAAGTGCCTCTGAAGATAATGAAATTATCCAAAACAATCAATTGTTTTATCCAAGCTTGGAGGTTAAAATCACTGATAGTATGACTGAAGATGAGAAACTATATAATCTTTTCTTACAACAAATAAGCAGTAAATACAATGATAATGACGCAGGCGTGTTTCCTGAATCCGATGAAATTGCTACAATAAAGACAGTTAAAAAGATACCATTGCTGAGGTCTAATGCGTTAGTTGAAACCCCCATTGAACTCGTAGCAGATGTCCCTATCGAATACATCCATAAAAACAGATTAATGTTCGGCAACTTTGTTGAATTTAATACCAATAAAAGTAAAAAACCAACGATAAAAGTTCGTCAAGTAAGCGGTGATGTAATCAATATAGATGTTAGTCAAATTATAAGTATATGGGAAGTTCTTGCTGATGAAACCATTCCTACTACTTCTGCGGAGTGGGCTCAAACAGCAGCAGAAGCATTGCAAATATTAGGGAATATGGCGCCTAGAAAAAGTGATTTAAATGAATTCTGGCAATTAATAATCAAGAGGCGAGGCTTGAATATCCCCGTTGATTCTCTTGATTTAGGAGTTTATATTTTTCAAGAACGTAATTTTAATTCATGGATAGATCCGTTAGCAGCAGCAACTGCATCTGGGGTCCGTGCTCTATCATCATCACAACGATATGCTGCCTCGCTATTATTATTCAATGATGATTTCCATTTCAAGCGACGATCAACCGCGTATTATGTTGATGAAAATCAGGAAACGACCAACAGCGTTATAGAAGGGGCATATCGCCCGTTAGACGAAGGGATATCCATGTTCAAGGAAGGAGAAGTGTTTATAAATCATTATGAAACAACACAAAATGGGATTAAAAATAATGAAATTACAAATCCTTATCGTGAGGGAATTGTGACAAGACAGTTACGTGCTATAGAAGTGTTTGCTATGTCGACGTCGAAGGCGGTGCCTCCTCCGATCGTTAAACACTTACTCAAAAAATTGAATAGGGAACAAACACCACAAGGCGCTATGAGTGTATTGAAAGATTTAAATATTGAATTCGAGCGAAGTACGTCACCAATGAAGTCGACTAGCATCACACCTTGGAGTGAGTCTGTATTGCAAGAAGCAAATAGTTTAAATGAGGAGCTTGCAGCCAGACGTATTGAGCTCACACTAAGCAGCGATAGTAAGAGTAAAGTTGGTAAGAAGGGACCTTCTGGACGAATGGAATATCGCAGTGCAACCAACCCTCCTATCTGTATTGATAGCATCAAAGCTACATTTTTAGATGATGCGTTCTCGTTATCACCAGAGACCGGCGAGATTCTAGTGCATGTAGTCGATGTGATGGGCACATTACGCAGGTATGACGCATTGAACAGTGTTGCAAAGGACCGTTTATTCACTACGTTTCTACCCTCTGGACCGTTACACATGCTACCTCCACAAGCACTTGAAGGGCTCAAGCTGTCCTCTAAAGGACCGAATGAGGTCATTACTTGCGCCATTTCTGTGGATGATCAAACAGGAAAATTAATTGGGTTTCGTGTTTTTCCTTCTATTATTGGACCTGTATTCGCCATAGATAGTGACACAGCCGATGAGATTATCCAAATGAATAATAACGGAGTAGAGAGGCGAGTAGGCTACCCCACTCCCGTTATTAGGGATTTAGTACATATTCAACAAATGATTACGAAAGTTATCGAGACTAATCCCTGGATAGATCAACATTTTAGCAAAAATAATGACAATATTGTGCGAAATTACTACATTAACAAGCGCACCGGCGTAGTCAACCAAGACGTAGTTGAAAAAACCCCGTGCAATCAACTGGTGAACGCCTTGCTCACCTTATACTCCAATGCTACCATGGAATATATCAAGGATAAGAACTTGGCGGCACCAATCATATGGGAAAATCGTGATCGAGCAGATACGTCATTAATTCGACGATTTGGTACTCAACCATTGAGAAATTGGATGGCGCAATTGCAGCAACGACAAATTAGAGCTGCGTTAAAACTAGAATTACCATTACAAGGCTCTGATTGCGCTATAGCCGTTAGTTATTACAAGAATAAAAAGAACATATTGAATAGTATAAGCAACAACAATAACAATAAAGCGCAACTAGCCTATGAGTCATTAGAGTCACGCTTAGCCGCAGTAAAAGGTCATGATAACACTGCCAATATCGTATTTGAGGCGGAGGGGGTGGGCAAAGGTGGGTTAGTAAGATTAGTCGAGTATCCACTCACTGGCTTAGTGAATAACCACACTTTCTCCAAAGGTGAAAAGGTTCAAGTTATGGTGAAAGCTATCAATTCAAGCTCCCGCTCATTGCTATTGGATAAATTATAGTTAATTATACAAATTTCATGCTGCGATATATAGTGTGTCAGACTAGTCGTGGCTGGTTCACAGTGCTATCCATACCAGGTAGTCATTGTAATTAGGGCTGGACGTCCGTGGGAAGGAGACTCTTGTAGTAGTCAGAGGATTTATTACTATGTATAATGTTAATATCATTCTTTAAGTCTTGCAGCTCGTACTGTAAATCAATGGTGTCTTCGGGATCTCTGTATTCATCCCTCATACGAGTGAGTAGTGTGGTCTGAGCACCGGATGGATGTAATGACCGCCGGTAATTGATAAAAGGATCTTCTAATCTTGAGCGTAAATTATACAACCCTTGCATGGCACACGTGGTTACTATGTTCAGAACTATTGCGTACAGTAAGTTGGTTGATGTAGCGACTAATGCATAATAAGGTCCGAATGCAATAGGTGTAAACATTATAAATAATCGAGCAAACACCCGCAGGCCTGCAGGGGTTCGGTAATCCTTTAGGTATCTTAATTGAATATAACTGGAAAAAATTCGCTCTGCGAAAGCAAAAACACGACTAGATTCGCCAGCGGGTAGCCCGGCTCGTTTCAGCACTTCTAAATGATTTCCTAACTCGTTATGGAAAGCTATGACACAGTCATCGAGCTGTCCTTGTATGCGCAGTATATTTTCTTTGATTTTACGCCCTGATTCGGTATGATAGTGTCTGGATTGGATGACTTTTGGTGAAATAAGAACTGTGAATATTGCATCTATGTAAGCATCTAGTGTTTGCTTCACGGCATCGATATGTCCTGGTGCAATAGTTTGCAATAAAGCGTTTTCTTTACTTTTAGCAGACTTTCTACCACTATATGCTTCACCGGCTGAGCCATTTATACTATACCAATCCCAAGTGCAATGTGCAGAAAATAGTGATACTACGTTTGATTTTAATATGGTTATATTAGCGAGTGCAAGTTCTCTCCTTTTAAAAGTCTCCGTTAATGTCATTGTTAATGGAAATACCAATGCTATAGCTAATAAAGTCCAATTTAAATTAAACATCAAATGCCTATTGCTATCATTATTTTTACTAATTGTATTATCTGTGTAATAGTAAAAAAATAATGTCGACCCAGATGCAACAAATACAGTCATCATAAAATCATAAACATTGAATAGAACAATTAGCTTATATCCTTCTTTCAATATATCCCACTCATTCAATAAATAGGATGTGAAAGATTCACAGCAAGAATCGTGATTTTCGCTCCAATCTATTAAGTACGGTAGAGGATGAATTCATAATGAGTAAATAAAATGAAATTCATTTAATGAACGAAAAAGACCTATTATAGACCTAATCCTGTCGGAAGTCGACCCGCCAGTGCGATAAGTGCTTTTTGTGGACCCTTCACTGGCCGCTCTCAACTCCGCCATCGCTGCTATCGCACCTCTTTGGTTCGCCTTTCAAATTGATGATTCAACTGCATTTTTAAATTGGTTGTTCCTATATTCCACACCCATGCTTGGGTTGATGAAAAACAAGGTTTGCAGTTCACACGTAGTTAGAGTAGACACGGCTATTGGAATCAATCAGGTCAGTTTCATAGTAGAAGTTGGTGAAAGTGGGTACAAGTGGGTAAAAGTGGGTAAAAGTGGGTAAAAATGAGGAACATACATCTCTAATAGTTAGGTCTAGTCTACCAGTACAGTCAACAAGCCCTAAAGCACAATAACTATCTCGTAGTAATTGATTATAAATTCCCAAGCCTTTTTTGACCGTTGAAAATCAGGCCCAAGCAATGACAACCTAATTCCACGAAGGAAAAAAAAAAACAACAAAAAATGGTGCACAACCTGCCCCAAACCTTGTTGAATGAGGTACTCTTAGCTACAAACTTACTCACTTAATCGCTAACTAACTAACTCGCTAACTCACTTACTCACTTCCATACTCAGGTTTGCCTCTGGCTCGAATGCAGGGATATTACCAATCTTCAACTGGTAAATCGTTCACTATGTTCAATGATAAGTAATAGCGATCCAATATGGCGAAATGTGTGCTATAACAGGTACTTCATATTTAATCAAACATTATGTTCGCTTGCTAAAAACCCACTTCTCTAGTTTGGATATTACTGGGTACCAAGCACCTCCTGGCATGGAGAAAATGGATGAAACAATGGGATACAAAGTGTTATTCACTACCTGGTGTCGTTGGTTTCATGGATATAGTATTGAAGAAATAGGTATGTGTAATAGGTTTTGGAATCGTATAGAAAAATGGCTAAAACATAATGCGTTACATATATATGACACTCTTCGCCCTCCACCTAGTCTACAACTTATAAAAGATATTGAAGATAAATTAAATAGAAAAATTCCACGATTAGTAAAGCTATTTTATCGCTTTCATGATGGACAAAATATTCATGCCGATCGTATTCGACTTAGTCATATACTACCATATGAACAGCAAGTATTAGAAAATGGAACCAAAGTATGTCATTAAATTTACTCACTCACTTACTTACTTACTTACTTACTCGTGCAGGTATATGCAGACGATCACGGCAGGTTGCTGAGTCAACATGAGATTCGTCAAAGTATGCACTATGGATTATTTGGTGGTTATATGTTCTACGATGAATATGTTTCAATGAAATTTTTACCACTTCAATTTGCATATTCTTTAACTGACTCATTTCTTGTCAAGAGTAATTGGTATTTTCAGAGAACGCTTCATCCACATCAGCTTCAAGACGCCAGTTTTGGTCATGAAAGTAATATCAACATAGCTGAACCTTCGTTCATTATATCTGGATCCTTCCACGAAATGGCTGGGATGTGGAACAGACTGTATCTGGTAAGTGACAGTGCACCAGGAATATCAGATGGGGTTTATGTGAATCATGGTGGACATGATTCAGCTATTCCAGTGGTATCACCTCGTCGCACTGCTTGTTACAACACATCTAACACAGGAGGTGTGTTGTTCTATTGGTTGCATGAGTATTTACATAGATTGGAGTCGGGTGTGTATCAAGTCCAGCCGCTTGTATTAAAGTCGCCAGAGAAACCGTTGGCAAAGAATGCTACACGTATGATATCTTTATTTGCAGTTCAAGAAACATCTACGAAAGCAAGTCCAGCTCCTAGTAATGGAATGAATCCATCATTATCTGATACATCTGTCAGTAAAACTATAACAAACGGTGTGGAAATAGTTGCCAGTCCGTTATTTATAACAGAAAGGTCCCTCGGCGATGAGAAATTATTTTATTCTTATTCAATTCGAATGAGATTATTGAACAATCATAGCTCAAGGCCGCGAGGGTATCAGCAGTGTCAATTAACCACGAGATACTGGCGGATACATGACGAGAGCAATAGTGAGGTGGTAGAAGGTGATGGTGTTATTGGTTACTTTCCTGTATTGAGCACCAAGTACTCGCAGGATCCCAGTAAAGATGAGTGGCCATTCGTGTATCAATCATGTACCAATGCAGATAATAGACCCACTTATATGGGTGGACATTTTAATTTTCAATGGTTAGATTTTAATCCAATGGAAGGGGATAATGTACCAGAAGGGTCGCGTTCACCCACCAGGTCTCCTCCGCGACCAAGGAACGCAGCGACCACTGCTACATCGAGTATACCACCAGAAATGATGGAATTTTCGGCAAATATTGATGATTTTTCATTAATTGTACCAGATTTCATTTATTAGGAAATACGTACTTATTGTTTACACTTGTATAACTACCTCCACTTAATGTTGCTGCAATCGTTGCACTAATTGCTCTTTTAATAATGGAAAATATTCTAAAGTAAGTACGGGAATAATAGCAACGGTACTTAGCCAGATGAGAAAAGAAAATGATAGTTTTTGTTTGCTATCGATCTCTTTGGTATTTCTTTCCACAATCTTCTTCGAATCCAACATTAATTGCGAAATCGCTGCGATGTCATCACTGTTATCACGTACCGGGAATAGGCGCATGATACCACCAACCGTCAAGGAAAGTGAACCAAGTAGGATGCATTTCACCCATTGACTCTCGTCTAATGGAACAGTACCAACGAACTGTATACCACCATAGGTAACGATGTAGTACTGTGCAATCAAGGTGAATATTAAGATACTAATGAACAAGGGATTGCGGAAGATCCCGTAGAACACGTTCATACCGTCGTCGATAGAACGCGCATTAATCTCGTTGAACACTTGGCACAGTACAAATGTATTGAAAATGATTGTAATTTTCAAATTTTCATCCATATGAACAGGATCATTTGAGAAATGGGACATACCATCACCCAGTAACAGATAGTACAGCAACGCCATTTGATACAGATATTGGAAGAATATGTTTCTGATCATTTTGTTACTGACTAACGATGCAGAACGTTTGTATGGTAATCGATGTAATAGCTCCTCGGAAGGAGGTTCCGTGCCTAATGCCAACGCACCCATGGTATCCATGATCATATTGACCCACAACATCATGACGGCTGATAATGGTGGCTCTTTACCCTTGATGGCAGCGACAAATGTGATCGTTAATGCAACAACATTCACGGTTAAT
>JACCDO010013925.1_pt1 | contig 13982 bp, 8 predicted proteins | sample 7446101 | NCBI WGS metagenome assembly JACCDO01 (sample SAMN15323440, study PRJNA562643) | freshwater metagenome | isolation source: river surface water | place: USA:Blue River Watershed | collected 2017-08-16
CCCTCGTTATCTTTTGAAGCTTTTGTAAGAAGAGTTACTGCCACGGTTCCTCGAATACTGGAAACAAACTGTCTCGAGCTTGCCCATGTAGCACCCAGCCAAGGCTTTGACCATGTCATGGCTAAGACATCATTTAAAGTTATCACTGGCAGACTGCATTTATTACTGATGTTCATTAGCGGTGTTCCCATAAGGCCTGCTGTAGCGGCGGCAATCGCCTGAAGAATAATAATCTTTCCATTGGTTGAAGACTTCGAGCTGTTAAATGTAAAGATGCTACGGCCCAAAGGTGTATCTGTCTTAACAGAGCTCATTTAGGAAAAAATGCTTATTCGAAAGACCCTTTTTCAATGTTTTTCAAAGAGAAAAACTTACAGAAGGTGTCAGAAGAGAAGAGTCTTTCGCCTCCTTCTAGTTTGTACGGCACTAAACGTGCAGAAAGTCAAGGAGGGAAAAGGTTTTTCTACTTTTTTGCTTCATGTTTCGAAGCGTGAAGTAAACAACTCGGAATCTAACGTGATAATGGCAGCAAAAAGATGCAGCGCGAATACGATATATTGCATATGCATTTTATTTATCCTCTTTCTTACTTCCTCTGGCCTTGAAGAACAGCTTAGTGATCAAATTGCTCCACCTCCTGCCTCTGAAGTCCGTGCGCTGCAACTTTTTTGTTTAAAAATAGATGGTTGTGCAACTTCACTAAATTGGCAGCTCGAACCGAATGCGGAGAAAGCATTTCTTGAGAATAATATCATAGACCCGTGCAGATCAGGCTGGACTGGTGTGAAATGCTTGCATGATCCACGAAAAGGAATAACTCACATTCATCATTTGGATCTTCCGAGCAAACAGCTATCGGGCTCTTGTAGCGATTCCTTAGCAGAATTACAATCTATTCCTATGCTGAGCCATCTTGCTTTATATGACAACTCATTATTTGGTTCTCTCCCTCCCCTTTGGTTGCCCAACTTAAAATTATTGCGATTGGACCAGAATATGCTATCAGGATCTTTGCCAGTTGATATTTTGGTCACGGCTAGAGACAATTTGGTTTACGTGGATCTCAGCAGAAATAAGTTTAGCGGTCGTTTACCGGGTGAAATCGGTCGACTCCGTAAACTCGAGAAATTATATCTCTACGATTGCAGCTTCACAGGAAACATACCCCATGAGTTGGGCACCTTGCCATTATTAAAAGAGCTCCGACTTGACAATAATCAGCTTTCTGGCCAATTGCCCGCCTTCGCAAGCGAGCCCGTACAAAATGTCATGAAGAAGTACTTATCAAATGGCGATGAGAATGGTCCGACTGATGAGTTTCTAGATCCAATTAGCATGCAGCAGCAGATGCTCTCGATTGAATATATGGATCTGCACAGTAATAAATTGGAAGGCACTTTACCGACTTCTCTAGGAAGCTTGCGCAGCTTGAAGGAGTTGCATCTTTATTCAAACTTTTTATCAGGTTCTATTCCATCCGCCATTTCGCATCTGCAGGCATTGACTGCCCTGAGACTAGACAACAATTCATTATCTGGACAGATCCCACACGAACTATCTAAATTAAAGAATTTGCAGTTTCTTGGGTTAGGTGGTAAAAATAATAAGTTGTCCGGACAGATACCTGACTACGCAAATCACAGAAGAAACGTTACGGCTCAAGGCAGAGTATGTAACTCCCATGAAGTTGCCCAGAACATTACAGAACGATATAGAATCCTGAGAGAGGGCGATCCTCCTTTGGAGCTGGATGAGGCGTCCGTGCGTGCAATGAATGCAAGAAAAACGGGAGTCGTTTTTCACAACAGAACCATGTGATAGTTTGACGACAGATCAAATTTATTTGTAAATTATTATAGGAAAAAAAGATGTTTTACGTAATATAATTAGAGTTAGAACAACATACAATATAGCCAAAATCGACTTCGAAGAGAACCAAGGAGCGACGAAAGGACATTCGTGATGCACGACTCGTACTTTAGCAATTTCGATAGCCGGAGAAGAGGTTAAACATTTCTCTTTGACATATTTTGCAAAGTTTTGCTCTTTCCTCTAAACAAGCGATGCGTCATAAACATTCCAGCAGCTGTCAACGAATACCAGGTTATGGCGTAAGCCATATGTGTTTCCGGAGTTACTCCAATTTCAGTCAGTTGCTTAAATCGACGGGGAATTGGGAACGCAGTGCTATCTGCGCCATCGATGACTTCTACTAATATTGCCTCTACATGGACTGTCTCATCTAGCACTTCCGCTACTATTTGATTAATTTCTTTTTCTTCTTTCTTTCTCTTTTCAGCTTGAAGACGTGCTTCTGCCTCCTCAGAGCTCTCATTCTGCGTCGCAGTCCAAAACCACCAAGTACTTGCACTGGAATTGGACACTGTTTCAGAGCGACTTGCTGATGCTGGCTCCGAATTTGTCTCTACAACGTGAGCAGTAGCTTGAATTCCTGAGGCCTCTTCTAACGCTTTAGGCTCCGCCCAAAGCAACTTTCTTGTTCGTATACTTTGCGCGTTATTGTCTGGTGTGAATCTATTCCGCACTTCACCATTTATCACAATAACATGCCTTAATTCTATTTCTCCTTCCGGGCGTTCGATATTACCAGTGTTCTTCCCATCAATAAGCGCCTTGGGCACCCAACCTCTATTCACGAAGACGGTATGTCCTCCTTCGCTCAGCGTAAAGGGAGTATATATAAAGTAGCCTAAAGGATTCGTAGCCATACCCTGTGCAGCAGGGCCTAATAAACCTGGAGCAGCCGCTCGAGGTCCAACTAATATTTCTCGTGAATGATCAAATTCTCCTCTTAAGACAACCTGCTGACCCTTTAAGCTCTTAACATGGTTTGCAAGAGAAGAGTAGGAAGACATTAGTGTAGTAGATGGTATAGGCTCACCCCCTGCTCCTGCATCTCGGTTATAACGCTCGGCTGCGTCAGCGATCATATCTAACTTCCAGAAGTAACGCTTCGTTTGCCAGACACCAAGTCCAAGGGTTGTGAGGCATATAGATGAAAAGAATAGTATGCCCAAACCATTACTGTTTCCTTTAGGAGTCTCAGGTATATTTACTTTTGAGCTCGAACTAAAGTTGCGTGGTGCGTTTTTTTGTTTAAACGTGTTCAGTTGCTGAAATCTAAATCTTTGCAAAGCATTCCTGCTCGGAGTTCTAGCGCGGGAATGTAATACACATAGCATGACTTCTTTGAAACTATTAAATAATAGACTTAAGAATCAGAATATACCTTTCTTTAGAATTCTTCTGGATGGCAAAAAGCTTTTCCCCTGCCGGATAATAAACTCATCAATTGCGTTTCTTGAGACGTTCAACATGTTATCGAGGAAAGAAGAAAGTAATGCCTTCAAAATCTTGTGTGGATTGCAAAGAAAGCGTGCACATTCTAAGAAAAATAAAAGTGCATTAGCCGCGCTATTCTAAACACTTCGCATTAACTCTGATCTGTAAAGGAGAGTTGCGCTGCCTGCACCAGAAGTGATGTCTTTATCACAGTTCTTCATTCTTTCGCCTCGCGGAGACACCATCATTTTCAAGGATTTTCACGGAAGTGCTCCTGCTACATTACAGGAGGATTTTTTTAGAAATATTAAATTTTTCAGCAAAGGAGACTGTCCTCCTATATTTCAGCTGAATGATTTTACATTTATATATATTCGGAGAAATAATTTGCTGTTAGCTGCTACAACTCGATATAACGTTTCTCCAGCGGGTACATTAGAGCTTCTTAATCGCATGGCAAAAGTATTCAAAGATTATTGCGGAGTCCTTACTGAAGAAAGTATTCGCAAGAATTTTATATTAATTTACGAATTGCTGGATGAGATTATGGATTTCGGATTTCCTCAACTCACATCTACAGAGATATTAAAAAATTGCGTTCACAATGAAGCTGTCAGCGTGATTCCTCCTCCTTCCAACACAATGTCCTTTCTATCCAAATTTCAAGGCAAATCGAAGGAGTCTGCATCAGCGAACATTCCTATTAGCATGGGATTGGGAACTGCAAGTGGAGGCAGTAAGAGCCAAAAGAACGAGATTTATGTGGATATTATTGAGCGCTTAACTGTGCTATTTAACTCTAGTGGATATATCGTGAATTCATCTATCGATGGTTCTATCATGATGAAATCTTTCCTCTCCGGAAACCCTGAATTGCGTTTGGCGCTCAATGAAGATCTTGTGATTGGAAAAGAGAATGCTTCAATGGGTGGTGTAGTACTAGACGACTGCAATTTCCACGAGCGCGTCTTTTTGGACGAATTCGAATCTTCCAGAACTCTTCATTTTATTCCTCCTGATGGAGAATTTGCAGTTCTCAATTATCGCATCACTGCAGACTTCAGGGCCCCTTTCCGTATATTCCCTACCATCGAGGATGTGTCTGAATTTAAAGTGGACTTTATATGCACAGTTCGTGCAGAGCTGCCTGAAGGCACACATGGTACCAATGTGGTCATCCGTCTGCCCCTGCCGCGAAGCACTGTCGGTGCTTCTTGCTCTTTTGGTATTGAAGTACCAGGATGTACTGCAGAGTATAATGCCACAGAACGTAAAGTCATCTGGACTGTACGTCGCTTCACTGGTGGCAGCGATATTGCCATTCGTGTGAAGATCACAACAAACCAACCAATCACCGCTGCTATGAAACGCGAAATTGGACCGGTTTCCATGACATTTGAGGTTCCTATGTACAATGTCAGCAGACTGCAAGTGCGTTATTTGCGTATAAGTGAAACGCATGCCAGCTATAATCCTCATAGATGGGTGCGTTACATTACCCAATCATCCAGTTATGTATGCAGAATAGGTAATTCTTAAGAACTCAGCTCTCTGATGACACAACAAGATTGGGCACAGGAGGACGACGTATCTACTCAACTCTGTAAATTATTATGACAATAAAACAATTTATAATTTACAATATATTGATTTCTTACAGTATAATAGCTAACATGGAAATTGCGTGTTAATTGGTGAACCTTTTTGGGAGCGCGTATTCGGGCCATACATCGGTTCCAAAGTTTTATCGAGTGCCAGGATGCCAGCAGGACAAATTCGCCCGCATTCCGAGATACCATTATCATACCCTCTTGCTAATCGAATTGCTCCATCCATTGCTAATCTGAATTCGGCGATAGGGACTTTCACATTGTCGGAGGAACCTTGACAGGACTCACGTTCCGTAGCTCTTAGCGGCAAATAATCTTTACCTGCCATTCTTGCGGCATGCCTAAAATGCCTGTCTTGGCGATAAGAAGGATGAATCTCTACCAATACCGCTTCGTTTGCAGCAAAGAGAATTAGCATTAAACCTGCTCCATGTACCCCAACAAGGATATTCGTTTTTCGGATGAGGGCTAATTGCTCGGCGTAAGGCATTTTCGCTGTATCGGTCACTTGATACGTCACCATATTGCTTTCTGATAGCACATTTACAACATCATCTACATTGGCAAGAATCCTCCCAACATTTTTTGTCTCTGTGCGATGACGAAGGAGTAACGTAATGTGCGGCACTTCCGGCGGAGGGACATTCCATAAATTGAAACTGTGTAAAACATGCTTTGCGTATTCTTTAAACAAACCTGTTCCCTTGCATCGCAATTGTTCAGGATTAGCCACTTTAGGAAATATTAAGCCAGCTGGAGATTCCATATGAAAAATGAGTTTTTTAAACAAAACTTTTTTTCCTTCGTAGCTCTGGTGGCGAAGAACTTTGCGACCCCCTGCGAAGGCTTTTTGAATCAAGTCCACATACGGCCCATCTGGATGGCGATCCCAAAGAATGACTTGTTGTTCACTTGGATGAAGACCAATAACATTCGCTGCAACAAACATGTTCATAAAATCAGCTGTGCTATGAAAAGAATTCTCACAATCCTCGTCACGGGTAAACAGGAAAGTGGGTATCTCTTCAACTTTGATGTCGCTTGCAGCTTGAACCCCATCAGTAAAACTAGAAAAATAATTTTGGAGATGCTTGTGCAACTTTTGAGGAGCATATTGGGAAGTGCGTTTGCAACTTGCTTGCAAAGCCCCCATTTTGTAACCCAAATAATTAGAGAGTTTACTGTGCCCGATATCCCCAGATACTTTCGCAAAGTCAATAACAAAATTAGTAGCAACACAGATTGTATCAGGGCCACCTTGTCTGGACACAATTCTGTGTTGCTGTGTGTAGGGGTAACATATTAATTTCGATTCAGAAGTTGGTAAGTCAAAAGCACTTGTAACTCCAGAACCACACCATACCTCAGCTTTGGTCTTCCATTCGGAGACGAGACTTAGACCATATCGCCTCTCACAAGAATCTTCCAGAGTGCTGGGTGGTGTATGGATGACAAGGGTTCTACTAGAGTCTGTTATAGAAGTGCGCCCTTCAGCACTCTTTTTTCGGAGAATACTATTTTCAGTCTTGAGGCGTTCATTTTCCTCCTTTAGCGTAGTAGAGTCTGCTGTCGCTGCTCCCATAATGTTAGTTTGTTGCTGATTCTTTAGCAATTCTAACTGAGACTTTAGACGTGAAATCTCATTTACCTTTGCTGCGAGAATGCCGGAGGTATCTTGATTGTCAACGACATGGTGCCCTGGGGAATTTTCAAGCAGTAAGCTCATAGTAGCTATAGTAGCATTTTGAGCTCTAACAAGTTTTACAAGACGATCTACTGACCACTGCGAGGAAATTAAACTTTCAGAAGTGACGTCAGAAACATCAAGGCCCAATCCTACTTTTTTACGCGAAAAGACATGGGTGCTAAAGAAAATTGACGTCGAGATTGCGATTAAGAGCAGTATTGCTATCAATTTCGACCTGTTCATATTGATATAGATGTAAAATAAAATACTTGATACCCAAACGAACCACGTTGCGACAAACGATCAGCTTTCTAAATGTTTGATTGTGGGTAAGGAGCAATATATTCTGAAATCCAAAGCTGCAGATCTGTTTATCAAAGATACATTAATTACGCATATCAGTGCTATGTAACGCACCAAGAAGCACGTAAAACGACAAGTAACCACATCTTAAATAAGACTGATATTCGTATCGACCGGGCGTGCGTCGATCAGATTCGGTGACGAATCCAAAGAGACTTTCGAGACTACATACCAATAACTATTAATGGCACGTACGTGAATGAACTAAATTCCTTTATTAAATCAAAACATAATGTTTTAAAAATTAAAACGTAATATTTCATCGATTAAACCTCAAGTTGAACAACGAAACACCTCATTCACAGCTTTCTTGCAATTTATCCTCACTATAATCTTTTTACTTCCACAGGCACCAAGCAAACAGCAAGAAAATCAACAGGAGGGAAAGCTCCACGTAAGCAACTCGCGACAAAGGCCGCTCGCAAGAGCGCACCCGCTGCAGGAGGGGTGAAGAAGCCGCATCGATACCGGCCCGGAACCGTGGCGCTTCGAGAAATTCGACGCTATCAAAAATCTACCGAACTTTTGATTCGCAAACTTCCTTTTCAACGTTTAGTCCGAGAGATCGCTCAGGATTATCATATGGATCTTCGTTTCCAAGGATCCGCCGTCTTAGCCCTGCAGGAGTCCGCGGAGGCTTACCTAGTTGGTCTTTTCGAGGACACCAATCTATGTGCCATCCACGCAAAGAGAGTTACAGTATTTCCGCGGGATATGCAATTGGCGAGACGCATTAGAGGAGAACGTCAATAATTATCTTTTAACAGACTTTTGTCAGACCATTTTTATGTGGGTGCCCACGCTAAATGAAGCATACAAAAGGCATTCTGTTAGTTGAACTTTGAATTAAAGTCTAGAAATCATTTTATTGAATAGTTTTGCACTGTTTCGTTGAATATATATTGTGTTTAGATTTTAACTAGACCAGTAAATCGTCAACTCTTGGTATCAATTGAATGAGGAAACGGCATCTTACTAGTCAATCGTGATATCCTCGATAGTATTTAAGAAAGTTTACATTATTTACAAAAGAAATGTATTGAAACACATAGACACTTTATTGATGCCGACGAGGTTTCAATTCGTCACATCCAATCGTAATTCCATGCCCTCGCTGGGCGGAAATGAATAAATATATTGTCATAATGACTACCTTTTAAAGGAATCGGACGTCCATGCAGTAGCTTTGCACTCTCATAAAAGATCATATCTCCAGGGCGCATCAGAAGGGAATGCTCTACACCCTCGTGATCCAGAATGAGCAGTGGCCAGTCTTCTTCTACATTCTGGTCCACATTGATGATAGCAGATACTACATGTGTGTGCACTGTATCCACATGCATGCGAAGTATAGCACCATTGGTGTATTTGCGTATTCCATAGACAGAAGTCAAGTTCAACTTACCACCATACCAAGTCTCAAGAAGCGGTGCAATTTCTGTTGAGAGACGTTGTTTTAAGTTGTCTGGCAGGTGAGTCATAATAGATGGAGCTACATGCTGGTTCATACAAGGTCCAAGCCAAACTTCTGGAACACTTCGATTATCTTTGTTATTAGTATACCACTCTTTTAACCACTTGTATGTTGGAGAGGGTAGGCGTTCTAAAGCGAAGCCGTTTCGAGTCACAGCTCGTACAAGCTTCGGCTGCACATAATTAAGACCAATGCGTTTGGCATAATATACTCGATATTTAAACTCTGCAAATCTCAACTCTAAATTATTGCAGGTAAGTTGCTCTGTATTTACAAATTGAGCCTGAGCCCCGGGGACGATTTCGCAAGTATGTAAACGATTCGATGCGCGCCAAGTATAAATTGGTTCAACTACTGACATCCAATCAACGAGCTCACCCTCGCCTTCTCGCGTAAATTTATGTGCACTAAAGATGTGTCCTAAGTAAGTTATAATGGTTCCAGACATGCCAGCCTCCAATTCAGCGGTGCGCACTCCTTGCTCGTTTTCGATATCAGAATGCCAATATATAACAATTGGAAATTCGAAAAGATTTATGAATTGAACTTCCACGCGGATCATTTGCTGTATCCAATTAGTGAGCTCCGTATGATCCAGAACAGTTGTTCGCTCGGATGGGCTCAGGATCGTAGAGTTATATTTATAAAGCAAAACTTCAGCGCACCGATCCAACTCTAGAGGAAATTCCTCTTGCGGAATGGTAGCAACAGTAATTGCAGAAGAAGCTGCTCGCTGTGCTCCGAGGAAGGCAGGTGCCATGAGCATGCCCATGCACTCATTTGTCGCTACCCCTACTAGAACATTTTCGGCAAAAGCTATATTATGATCAAGCGTCACAAAACGCTGGGAAAAATCCTTTAAACTTTGAAAATGCTGATAATTCACGGCATCATCATCACGAACAACAAGTACACACGCTGTGTTGTGAATAAAATATAAGAAGCACGCAATCAGAAATGAAGCTCGTTGCATCATTATTTAATTTGACTGAATGACAATAGAATTCTTATTTATATCGGAAAACACGCCAAAGCGGACAAGATACGAATAATAGACTTGGAAAAAAATCGTTCGTCGTGCGGAAAGTCTAAGGCTTTCACCTTTCGATTAAAAAGTGCTTTCGAAGCTTGCGAGGTTTATAAAAAATCTTGCGAATGGCTGGTCGGGGTACAGGGCGCAATGCGCCTACTAGCGGTCCTGTTTCGAGCCATACTGTAGACGAGACATTGCGTATTAATTTCACTCGTCAATTACTCAAATTGCGTGAGGACGAAGTGGATGAAGTTGTTTTCCCATCAACTCTAAATAACATCGAACGCAAGTTTCTTCATAAGCTTGCCGGGGAGTTGGGCTTGCATTCCAAGAGTCACGGGAAAGGAGATGATCGCAAGATTACTGTGAGCAAGAAAGAAGGCAATGGCGTAGGTAATGACGTCGAAAGTATTAAGTTTTTCAACGTTCACAACCGAACAGCTTCCCTTCTAAAAAAAGCATTTCCTGATCCTCAGAACGCAATTAGTTCCTTGAATATAACATCTTTGTCAGGAGCTGGAAAGAACTTTGAGCGAACTGCTGCATCAAGTGCTGCGGCTGACGCAGCCGAAATCGCAATTACCTATTCTCAGGCGCAAGCTGCTATGAAAATGCACCCATCTTACAAAGCGATCCAAGCGAAACGCGAACAGTTACCGGCATTTGCGTTCAAGGAGGAAGTATGCAAACTCGTGAGAGAAAACCAAGTTGTGCTAGTGAGTGGTGAGACGGGTTGTGGTAAAACCACTCAAGTTCCGCAATATCTATTGGAAGATCCCGTTACGGGTCCCACTTGCCGCATAGTAGTTACACAACCTCGGCGTATCAGCGCTGTTTCCGTTGCTGAGCGTATTGCCTCTGAGCGTTGCGAAGTGTTGGGAAACTCCATTGGCTACAACATTCGACTGGAGTCAGAAAAAAGTAAGTCTACTCAGGTCCTTTTTGTTACCCCTGGTGTGCTCCTGCGCAAATTACAGACAGATCCCACTCTTGAAGAATTTACACATATTGTTATTGATGAGGCGCACGAAAGGGATCGCTTTACAGAGTTCTTAATCATTGTTTTACGTGACATTTGCTTACGTCGCAAATCAATGAAATTGATCCTTATGTCTGCTACCATGCATACCAATAAGTTATCTTCTTATTTTGGTGGAGTTCCACAAGTTCATTTGGGTGGCTCCGTCTTCCCTGTACAAGAATTCTTTTTGGAAGATGTGCTGAAAGTCAGTGATTACTTGGCGAATGCTCCCGCATTTGATGCGAAAGGTACCGCTTTGGACAAAATGAACTCATTTGCCGCCAGTCGTAGTGAATACCACTGTGCACAGTGTACAAGTGGCCCCTTCCGTTCGCCTGAAGAGTTAGGACAACATGCCGCCATGTGCTTTACGGTTGCTCCCGCGGAACAGAGAGCGAGATTGAAGAAGAAAAAGAGCACTAACCTGACTGAATTGGTGAACAGCTTGCAACGCATTCTTAACACAGAAGTAAGTAACACAACATCTTCTAGTTCTAGTATTGCCAAGAAAAATGGCGGAAGTGCTGACAAGTCAAAGGCTGTCGATTTCGATGCACCAGAGGGCCCACAGAATCTGGAGGAAGAGGGCAGCGAGGGACCCGATTCAGAATGGGACAGTGATGACGAAATGGAAGATGAACATGATGGCACAGCAAGCAAAGATGTCACTGAGCAACACAAGCAAGATGCACATGTCGCTCAAAAAGATGCACCTTTACCAGAAGACAATGTGTTATTGAAACAGTACCAATACCAATTCGATGACACCCAAGTGGACTTGGATTTAATTCTTGCATTGTTACGTTATATCTTTAAGTCTGAATTCGCAAAAGATGGAAGTGTTTTGGTGTTTATGCCTGGATGGGATGATATTTCAAGAATGTCGCGTTTACTTCAAAGTCAACCAGATTTCGGGGGAGACAGTCGTTATCGCATTTTACAGCTGCACTCAGGTATCCCTAGAAAAGATCAGAATCTGGTGTTCTTGCCTTTAGGAAAAGGAGAGCACAAAATTATTCTTTCTACGAATATCGCGGAAACCAGCATTACTATAGATGATGTAGCCGTGGTCATCGATGCAGGCAGATTGAAGGAAAAAGTATACGACCCTCATGTCAAACTTGCCTACTTGAAAAGCGAATGGATTTCGCAAGCTTCAGCCCGTCAACGAAAAGGACGCGCTGGACGTACAAGATCAGGTGTTTGTTTTCATCTCTTTTCTCGTCGTCGTCATAATTCATTACCTGCATTTCAAGATAGCGAATTGTTGCGTATGCCTTTAGAAGAGATTGTACTTCAAGCGAAAATACTCAATGTTGCACCAGGTGCAGGTGATGCACATGATGGAGTATTATCCTTCTTGTCCAAAGCAATGGACCCGCCACATGTATTAAGTATTATTAATGCAGTTCGTTTACTTCAGAGTATCAATTGCCTTGATAACAACGAACAAATCACTACAATGGGCAGAGCAATCAGCAAGCTTCCGATGGATCCCCGATTGGGTCGTATGATAGTCATTGGCTGTATCTTAGGTTGCGGTCCTGCTATTCTAGCAACAGCTGCAGCTATGGGTTATAGAGACCCATTCATTATGCCTACTTCAGAACAACAGCGTGCAGCCTGTAATCGTCTCAAGATGCAATTATGCAGAGGATTTCCTTCAGATCAAGTAGGATTATATCGCGCATTGGAAGGTTTTAGCATGGCTTGGAACAGCTATGGTGCAAACAAAGCATATTCATTTTGTGATCAGAACTTCCTTTCTCGTTCGACTATGCTGTATTTGCGCGATCTAGTTCAGCAATTAGGAGGCACTGTGAAAGAAGTGGGTTTGGAAGTACATCAGGCTTACTTTACACGTAATAATGGGAATATGGAACTGCTTATGTCTACAATTGGAATGGGTTTATATCCAGATGTTGGTATTCGTGCCATTGGTAGCAATGCGTTCAAGACTGAAAAAGGGCTTAAGGCTCGCGTGCATGCTGGATCTGTCAATGCGAAGGGTCGCGGTGCATTTGCTACAGCAGCTAAAGCAGATTTGGAGGTCATCGGATATCAGGATCTAGTCGCACTTACCAATCCAGGTGGTGAACGCCAGGCTATTGGCGGAGCCACTCTAGCCATGCTTAGTACAACTCCTATCTCCATGTTCTCTTTGTTGTTATCTTGTGGTGCTTTAACAGAGGTCAAATTAGACAGTGGTGATGAGACTCCGATCTCTCCAGATGATGTAGTGTTATCTATTGACGATTGGATCAAGATTAAGATGAGTCGTGAAAGCGCTGCTCAGATCCATGTTTGCCGCAATGTTCTGATTTCGGCGCTAGATCACTTCGTGAACAACCCTGGTGCACCTCTAGCGCAACCCCTTAAAGTCGCAGTGGATGCCGTTGTGCAATGCTTGACTCTCGAACAACAGCAAACTACACCGATTCTGAATGCTGCAGATGTGCAAGATAATTACTTCAAAAGCCAGCAAGCCAATGAGCAATCGCTGCGGAACGTCGACTCAAAAGGTTCTGGTGCAGGAAAAATGAAGTACTTTGGAGGTGACGCGCACAAGGCCAAGTACAAAGTTTAGTATCATAAGATTATATTGCATGGCAAGTTATGAGTGTCCAGCGTAAACAAAATTAAATACTTTATTTATAAAAATACAAAGTTGTATCCTTTTTTACATGTGAAACTAGATCAACTACAAACGGGCACTTTGACCACGAAAGATCCACTGTTATAGAAATTTGAGAAAGCGTTCATAATAAGTGATGCAAGCGACACGAATTTATTATATTTTCGTGTTTTCATTAACTTTTCTTTCTGTTATCAGGCATAGGATTAGAGTCCGAATGAATTGACCACGAGGTAGCATCTTTACGTAAATTTGTAAACTGTTGCAGCTGTTGCAATCCCTTTATCGCAACAGATATGGCAATGTTATACTTTTCATCACCTTCCACCATGTTTCGATTCGCACGAAAGGATTGCTTAATCTCCTTCTCTAAACTCGCACGCTTTATAGACGGAAAGGATCGAGCAGCCTTAATGATTTGACGATACAGCATCAAAGTTTGCGCGTAAGTGGAAACCGACATTTAATTATTTATTTCTGTAAAAAAAAGTATCCTCCCGCCGAATTTTTTGTAAGGAATCCGCCTTCGGAAGTTTGAAGAACGCAGTACCCCGGAAAAATTGAGCCTTTGGCCAAAATGAAAAGCTGAAAGCTTATGGTAAACTTGTAAGACTGTATGAATGGGCAGGAGCGCCACGCACGGATCTTGAGGAGCCACACAGATCGAGGCGTTCTGGTAGGCATGCAGACTCTCATTCCCTGATACGTCCCACTGCTTGAGCTTATCAGCTATGAGAAATACCAATATAGCTATATATTTTATTTGGAAAAGTAATTTAAAACAACAATTTTAAACAATCTAAACAAGCTATCCTGCGGTTATGTTCATTGCCATTGCACCCACAATGACAAGAAC
>JACCDO011964279.1_pt1 | contig 13981 bp, 8 predicted proteins | sample 7446101 | NCBI WGS metagenome assembly JACCDO01 (sample SAMN15323440, study PRJNA562643) | freshwater metagenome | isolation source: river surface water | place: USA:Blue River Watershed | collected 2017-08-16
CCAAATGTGGTTTCCAGCTCGAGCAGTTGATACTGTTGATGACAACATGACAACAGCACCTACTGTTGCTTGTAAGAAAGAAACGATTTTACCTCCGGTAGAACATGAAATGTGGTCAAATGGGTCTATTAAGTATACTTATCAGAATAGATGGGCGAATAATGTTAAGGCAGAAATCAAGGAAGCTAGTAGAAGGTATCGCTCATATGGAGTTGAAGTCAGAACACTTCCTGCGAATCATAGGTTACACGGACAACAAGGTTTATTTGCTACAAAAAAATTTGAAAAATTTGATATAGTAGGAGAGTATACAGGGAAAATTGTTGGACCAGATGTAAAATTTGGTGAGTATTTAGCAACTTTAGAAGATAAAGATCAAGACGAGTCACTCGGATTAGATGCCTCTCAGTGTGGTAATGAAATGCGTTGTATAAATTCGTATTTAAATATTGCATTCGCTCCTAATGTTACAATGAGAACTGCTTATATCAATACATTTCCTCATATTCTTATAGTCGCAACAGTTGATATTGAAATTGGTGATGAAATATTATTAGATTATGGTCAAGCTTATAATAATATGTATATTTTACCTCACATGCAACCTAAAGAACAAGTTGAATATGTTTATGATAGAACTGCATTACCAGGTTGCTATAGTGATTCGTCTCGTGAATTTAGTAGCGACGATGAATCGTAAAAATAAAATAAGTGTATAATTGTACAAAATGATAATAAATTACATGTATGTATCTGACATAACGTGATATTGAAAATGGCATGAAGTAAGTGGATCAAAATATATTTCTAATCCATGCTTTTCCCCTTCAAATTTGCTTCTTAATTTTCTTTTATTCCATTCTTTCTGGAAATCTGGTTTTAATATCTTCTCTCTTCCTGTTACAGGATTATACCAGTATGGACCAAGTGTCTTAGTCATCTTGTAAGGATCTTCAGTAACATAGCACCAACCTGCCCACGAAGGATTTTCTGCACACGGTCGACCATGAATAACTCGTTTTTTGCCACCTTTACTTGTATCAACTTGTTCAATTGCACTTGCAGCATTATATAACAGTTGTCTCTCGGGAAATTGATCTTTCAGATAATTCCAAATTTCAACAACTCGAGGATCAAAAGGTGCAATTGCTATTGCTCGACGGAGCATTTTTTCAGCTTTTGATTTATTATTATAAACTAAGATTTCTACTAAACTTAAATTTATCAAAGTCTGGGGATCCTTTGGTCTATGCAACAATGCATATCTATATATATTATAAGCCATTTTAAATTTATCATGATTCTCGTCGCGTCGCTTGGCATCAGCTAGCCAACGCAAAGCTTTTTCTCGTGCTAATAATAAAGGTGGTTCACATGTGCATAAAATATAAAAGGCAAACGATCTAGTCACTAATGGCGACGCCTCTGATAAATCTAGTGATCTTATATATAATTCTTTGCCTAAAGGTTCGTTTTTATGAACAATATGCGCTACTAATGCATAATTTATAACAGCACGAAGTTGATCTTTATTTTTCTCGTATACATTTTCAGCATTCTTAACTAATGGCACAACTTTTTGTAAAACATCCCGGGTGATTAATATTAACTTTAATAGATGATTTCGCACAAGTGATTGGATAATACGAGCGGCCTTATCATATGATAAATGCGTATATCGTCCATTATATGGGTTCACATAATGCTCATATAAAGTCCCTTCATGATTGTACATGAGGGAATACCACTTATTCATTATTTTTGTTGGTAAATCTTGACTTTTTAATAACGATGGTTTTTCCCATTGACTTTGACCAGTTTTACGATTGACATAATATACTTTTTTGGGATCTTTTACATTTACCCTTACTTTCAACATGAAGCTATCCACCAAACTGATAACTTTTGGTCGAGTAATAATTCGTCGAGCTATAAATAACAAAGTAAGTAAAATATAATAGATTATTAATTGAAATTGTCGTACCAAATGCTTGAAGTTTAGTAATCATTTTTAATTTGATGCTTTTCTTCTGTTGACACGAGAATAATACTTTAAATGTACTTTTCTTAGTGTCAATCACCAATCGATCAATAGCCCATTTATACAAGTCTAATTTTTTCGATGGGAGTAGAACTTTGGGTGTATTTTGTTTTTGTAATTCGTCTAAGTCTTTACGAGCATGCTGCTCATCCCATACCCACTTATGCAAATCAGGAATGGTAATACTACTACGAAATACATTACACGTTTTTCTGTGATAACATTGAACTTCAATATCAGCACCAGTTTCAAAGACTGAACACACAAAACTGTCACCAGATATAATTTTTCCATGTGTCATAACATGTCCACCACGTTGTCCTAAAGCTTGACGAGAGAAAAGTACTTGAGGAGGCTGACCTGGTCGAATTGATTCGCGTATAATAAGTCGGGATGAAACAACTTTTTCCAAATTTTTTTTATCCATTAAATCGTTTGGACTTAATGCTTCAACTCCTGGTAACTCTTTTAACATATAGTTAGTTAAATCTTTCTCTTCAACTGGAAATTTATAGGTCATTTGACTCTTTGGTATATATATTTGAATTACTATTCCGAAATCTTTACTATAAGCACGGGTATCTTTTCGCCATAAAGTAAGCAAACACATAATCCCATTAATGCGCTTTGTTTCTTTGTATATAATACCTTTCTTTTGTTGACTTCGTAGTCTTTTAAAGCGTAATCTTCGTGCTTTTTGCACTACAACTTGCTGCTCTTTCAATTTTTGCATTATTCGACTGACCCAGCATCTAGTTAAATAGCGTCTTATAATTGATGCTATCTTAGTTGCTTTATGATAACGTAATCGAAAAATCCAATCCTCGACTAATAGCACTGTAAATTTTGCAACTCGAACCATTGTTATTTTTCGTCTTACTAGAGCTTGTAAAAATATCAATTGCTGTCTGAAGAAAGTATATTTGTAGTGCATTATATGCTGTCTTACAAATGCTTGAATTCTAGTAGCGGCACAATACGTTACAGCAACTTTATTCATACAGGAAATTTTAGCTTCAATCCAAAATAGATTTTCCCAGTCTTTGTGATTCATTATATATTCTGTAATAAGCTTGCGGTACGCATTTGCTGCATATTCAGGGTCAATAATTACTTGCTCATTAACATCATTCTCGCTATTATCTTCGCCCTTATCGGTTCCTTTCTTCTTACTTTTCTTGCTGTTACCATAAACACTTTTGTTAGTGGCTTTCTTTTGAACCATAGCACCTCCTTTCGCAGATCTGATTATATTGCTCGCCTTACTACCTTTACTGCTGCCAATACTACTGATACTTCCACCCAAGCTGCCTTCGTCACCTATGACACTTACATCTCCCGCAAGACTTCCACTTTGACTACCAGTATCTGCTGCAGGTGGATATCTTGATAAGGCCACTTCTTGTAATATTCTAGTGAAACCAAGAAAGTTAACATACTTATCTAAAATTCCATTTTCTCCTCTTACTTCTTTCTGAAACATTATATCTAATTGTCCGACTCTTCCTGGTTTTTTAATATCAGGAAAAATTTTACAATCTCGCATCAATCTTATGAACTTAGAACTTTCAACGCCACGATCACTTTGAGGAAACCAACTCATCATAGAATTAAACGCAGTCTTTGTATAATAATCAACTGTTAATTCTTGCATTGCCTGGACACGTTGCGGATACATACTCATGCTTGGCACTCTTGAATCGGTACATAGAACTTCTAAATATGAATATGGTGCAAATACTTTGTGCATTTTAATCCCATCTTTGCTTTTAGAGTAGGTATAATCATATTTTATCAATCCATCATCATATAAACGCCTCCACTTTGGCCTGTTATCTTCAGTTGGAGGAATACATTTATACAACCAAACTTCCCGCCAAATACAATTTTGACTGTCCTCTAATCTCTGAATCGCTAATTTTACTTCGTTTTTACTATCAACACTATTTGTACTACTATTAATAGATTGAGCTAATTTTTTCATATCGACGTTTGATTGAATTGTTGTGCTGGCGCTTAAATCATTTGCGGTAGTTGCGTTCACACCATTAGCTTCTCCTTGGTTACTTTTGGTTTCGTCAGGTTCAGTTGGTAAATCAAATGTATAACCCAACGATAAAGGCGTATCCAAAATAACTGTACCCTTGAATATTCCCGCGATAGCCTTGGGATATGGCATATTACCGCAAATAGGTTCATCATATTCTGGTTCCCCTAATAGATCATACGCCGGATCTACTCTAACTTGTTTTGGATATGCATTTTGTAAGACTCTGCTACGCAGTGAAACAATATAATCTCTACTTTGAGGATGACCAATACGAATAACATCTCCAGCTATAATAAGATCACGACTATCGTGCATTAAATAAATCTCGTTGCTTCCTTCTTGAACATAAGCTAGAGTTGGTATAGGAACAGGCACTAGTTTTTTTCCAACGCGACGTTGACCTGCCTCTAATTTCATTGCTACCTTATCTTCTTCTTGTTTTTTCTTTTCACGCTCTTCCAACTCTTTCTTTCTCTCTGCTGGATCGTCACTAAGTCTAACAATTTTAGATACTATAAATATTTTAGGTAAGCATTCCCACGCTCGTCGAAATGATTCTTGTCGAACAGAACAAGGATTATTTTTGTACAAAAATCGATACTGTCTAGGTATTAGCTCTCTATCAATCTCATGCTTAATTAAAGTTCGCAAATCAGTGAGTGTATGATATGAATTAATTTCAATACACCCTATATTAATGTCAGCTTTATTAGGGACTTGTAAAATTAATGTTAGAATTTTAGATTCAGCATAATTATATGGTTGTAAAAAATAATTTCCCTTCTCTTGAACAACTTTCAACTTTTCTAGGATACGATATGCTAAATGTCCCCTTTGATTAGGCTCTAAAAGTGATGGAGGCCATCCTTCAGAATGTACCAAATCCGCGATTTCGTTATGTTCCATCAACTTACTACCAACAGTTTTATAAATAGATCCTTCCGTAGGCTCTGCTTCATATAGTATTTCATTGCCAACTACAGTTGCAGTAATTATTAATACACCACCGGAAATATTTCTTATATCTCGAAATAATCGTCTATCATATCGAATACTCCAATTAGAAGCAACGTCTGCATTACAAACGCGGGAGTACGGATCGGAAATCAAACCTTTGAAATCAATCCACAAACGACTAAGAATATTCCACATAAATGCCGAAGGATGATTATCACCAGAAGCTCCTGCTAATGCAATCTTCCGTTCACCTTTAATTTCTGAACTACCGAAGACATTCAATTCAGCCACTGTTAATCGATACGATAGTGGAATAACTACTGGCGCAAAATTTTTACTATTAATGGAGATTGATTCTTTGGTTTCTGCCGATGCTGTACTTAAATCGTCATGACGACTGTCATCATCAAAATCGTCAAAATTTGTTAATAATTGTTCATCATTATCACCTAATTTCATATTCTGTCTGACTTTAGGATGCGGAATAATCAATCTAACTTCAATACGTAACATTTCCAATTCTTGCACTGATGATACATCTACTGTCATACCTGTTATGGTAGGGACATTACGACTTACCCACTGTTGAACTGCTTCTCTGGCCAACTCTACTTTCCTATCCAAGGCTACATCTAACAATGATGGAGCCTTTGTATCATCAGAATTAATATCCATAGTATCCATAACTTTTATGCGTCTAACATTTATTCTTGACGAAAGCCACTGCGCAATCATTTGCATACACGACCATTTACTCTGGGCAAGCAAATATAAAGATCGTTGATTAATTAAGAGTATCTGTAGCTCTCTATCCATTAATGTAATAGTAACAGGACCAGATGCTAACAACCCTGATTGTGATGGTGTAGCTATAATAATCAAACCATCACATCTAACATTTCTTGATATAGCGAGATCCACAACAACACCATCACCATTTAAAGGCTTTTTATATATGACTCGATCAGCACGAATAGTTAAAGACCCTAATGGGGGAGGATTTTCCAAAGCTTTTGATTGTAATTGATCAAATAATATCTCCATCATAGTAACACGTTGTGGCTGTGAGGTAATTTCCATAACTGATTCAAATGTATTACCAGTAACTCTATTAAATATCAATTTACTAATATTAGCAAATGCCATTAGCTCCTTTTCACGTCGAACCGCAATACTTCCTACAGCTCTTAATTGTGGTGTAATTACATCGCCATCTGCGTTTATATCATACCATTTATAAATATTCCCCGTAATATTATCTACATCAGTATTCCATACAAATTCTATAACACCTTGACCGTCTTTCATTCCAAATCCACGTTCAGCTATTGGAATTACTTTTGGTGCAATAGCTTTTTTCCTTTGTTCGGTGTCTATTTCAGTTAAACCTTGTGATATTGCGGTAGTAGTATCAACACTAACTGCTTTATAGTGTCTTGGATCTAAAACTCTTCTTCGCAACAATTCCTGTTGTAACTTCACTAATTCGTATCGTACTGAGGACAAAGTTTCTTCTTCAGTGGCCAATCCCATATTTTGTTCACTATCATCATCTCCACCTAGTTTCATGCGTCTACTAAGAGCTTGTTCATGAATTGCTTTCTTTACTTCGTCTCTGATCATTTTTATATTTACTGATGGATCTTTCTTTTTTCTCTTCTTCTTTATTTGGCCACCACCATCTTCAATTGAAACTATTGGTCCATCTGAATTATTATCACTCACTACCGTAGATTCATTTCTTTGACCATTATTATTCAAATTTTCTACACTTCCGATGCTATGGTCATCTGTGGGGTGATTCAGCATCGTATTTTCGGTATTAAATTGTCTAATTTTTGTATCATTTTGTCCCTTCCAATCTTTGGCGTTATCACCAGAAATAATAGAAACTAGATCACTTTCTCTTCCGGGTCCATGAAGTATTGGTCCTGACGCCGATGGAGGAATATTTATTCTATTATTACTGACCAAAGCTTTGATTGCGCTAGTCTCTTGATGTATTTTTCTATTTTGACTTTCAACGGTACTATTGTCATCTAATAACGACCCTTTCTTTACGTTGGTATTAATTTGGAAAATAGCCTTGGAAGAATAATCATGGACTGAACTACTTTTCATACCCCATTCATCCAACGCATTCGTTGGAGGTTTCCGACTTAATATACTATTAATCCACTCAATTAAAAATACAGATGCATTGTCATTTAAATACTCAAATCTACAATCACGTATTGATTGCCTTACAGCTGCTTGAACATCAATCCGCATAGGTTGATCGCCTCTAAATTGGTTTATTTTCATTAAAAAGTCGTAAGGTTCAATAAGTATTAAGTTTGATAAATGATGTAATTCTGGTGCTTGACCGTGATTTGGCTTGTCATTATCTGAGAATAAATAAATTAAAAATACCAAAATAAGTATAATAAAATATTAGAGACAAGTAATGAATTACCTAAAAATGTGCAAACAGCTCTGATTAATTTTTCAATATTAAAATCATCTGACATACGAAGGAACAATCGTTCTATATCTGGTAATTCAATCGGCAATTTATTTAAAACTTGTGATTCAGCTCTTAACAATGCTTTTGAAGCACGTTTATATCGTAATAATTCTAGCACTTTTAATTCTTCTTCAAGATTTCCTTGTTCTGGTTGAGGTGGAACTAAATTAGATAACTCATCAACAGTTTTACCTAATAAAAATGGATTTCTTGTCCTAGGAAACTCCATAGGTAAAAATACACTTATAATTGGCATTTTGCAAACATCATCCATGTCTGTAATCATATCAGATAATGCATAAACATCTTCATTTTCATCCATACCGCGATAACTAGATATTGGTGGTAATTGCATGGTTGCACCACTTTTTAGCGGCGGCATTTTAGATTTTTTATTGAATTGTGATCTATATTCTATCTCCAGAGCATCTTCAATGACAGATATTGTCATTTGACGTACTTCTAGTAACATTCTTTTCAGCATGCCTGAAGTTGTCGTATCATTTAGTGCAATTTCTCGTAATTTATTTAATGTTCTTTTTCTTCTTTTAACTTTAGTAAGAAATTCTCTCCAAAGTATTGATGATTTGTCCAATATACGGTGAGAAGTTTGAGCACGAACATTTGGTTGATTCAACGTTCTCGGTATACCTAATTCCGAAATCAAGGTAGCACTCTCATCGCTTGTGAACAAACTACCACCACCGTAGTTAGATCGATTCCCTTGAACTGATTGAGGTCTCATTATACCAAATTACTCTAACAGCAACATAACTAGTTTATATCATTCATACAATGTTTATATTTTTTTTCAAGCGTTTTAAACCGGTACACCGAAGAATAACAAAGGTATAATTAAAACAAATACTGAAACAATACTAAAACAATAAATCGGATATTATAATTATTTTATAATACTTCCATGATAATCAATAACTTTAGAATTAATTCGTCAAATATTTTGATAATACAAAGTTTAAATACTTAGATATTATCTATATAGAAAAGATGTCGACTTTATAATGAAAAGTTGTTGATTATATTTTTGATTTACATTTTTATTTTTTTAATGTCGGATGGGGTAGGGTACTTTTTTTGAAATCAAAAAAGAACCATAAAAGTAAAAGAAAGAAATGCAAGCAGCTTTCCAACCACAGATAATTTTATTGCGAGAAGGCACTGATACTTCACAAGGCAAAGGGCAGATTATATCAAATATCAATGCATGTCAAGCAGTTGCAGAGACAGTTAGAACAACTTTAGGACCAAGAGGTATGGATAAATTAGTTTTTGATGGCACAAGGACTACAATTTCTAATGATGGTGCAACTATAATGAAATTATTAGATATTGTTCATCCAGCAGCGAAAACTCTAGTTGATATTTCTATGGCACAAGATGCTGAAGTAGGTGATGGTACCACCTCAGTAGTCCTTTTAGCTGCTGAAATGTTAAAAGAATGTAAAGAATTTGTTGAAGATGGTTTACATCCTCGTATAATTATTCGTGGATTAAGAGAAGCTTGTAATTTATCTATACAAAAAATTAAAGAAATTATGATAACTCATGAAGGTGAAGCATTTAGACAACTTTTAGAAAAATGTGCTGGTACTGCTTTAAATTCCAAGTTAATTGCTAGACAAAAGCATTTATTTGCTCCTATGGTTGTAGATGCCGTCACTTTTCTTGATCCATCAATGTGTGATTTGAAATTAGTCGGTATTAAAAAAGTTACTGGTGGTTCAGTTACCGAGTCTAAATTAATTCAAGGTGTAGCATTTAAGAAAACATTTTCATACGCGGGTTTCGAGCAACAGCCAAAACATTTAGTAAAACCAAAGATATTATTATTAAATGTTGAATTAGAGTTAAAAAGTGAAAAAGAAAATGCTGAAGTTCGTATAACAGATCCTGATCAATATCAACAAATTGTTGATGCCGAATGGAATATAATATATGAGAAATTAGATAAATGTGTTCAATCAGGTGCTAAAGTTGTGTTATCTAGACTACCTATTGGTGATTTAGCAACTCAATATTTTGCGGACCGTCAAATTTTTTGTGCTGGTAGAGTCTCTTCGGATGATGTTGAAAGAGTATCAAAAGCTACCGGAGCTATTGTACAAACTTCTGTCTTCGGTATATCTGATAACGTATTAGGCGAATGTGATGTTTTTGAGGAAAAGGGTCTTGGTGATGAACGTTACAATTTCTTTACTGGTTGTCCTAAAGCCAAAACAGCCACGATAATATTACGTGGTGGTGGTGAACAATTTTTAGAAGAAACGGAAAGATCTGTTCACGATGCTTTAATGATCGTTAAGAGATCATTAGCTTCTCGTCATGTTGTGGCTGGTGGTGGTGCTATTGAAATGGAATTGTCTAATATGCTTCGTATACATGCAAGAACTATATTAGGTAAGCAACAATTAGTTGTATCAGCATTTGCTAGAGCATTAGAAGTTATTCCGAAACAGTTAGCCGAAAATGCTGGAATTGATAGCACAGACGTATTAAATGCACTACGTAAAGCACACGCTACTTCAGTCAATGGTGAAGGTATGTGGTATGGTGTAGATGTCTTAAATGAAGGTATTTGCGATACATTAAAATCAGGAGTATGGGAACCAGCTGCAAATAAATTAAATTCAATTGCCAGGTAAATTTATCACTATATATTCTTAGTACATTTATTAATATATTTTAAAATATAGTGCATGTGAGGCTGCTTGTTGTATATTAAGTATAGATGAAACAGTCAAAAACCCTCAAAGTGAAAAACCAGGAGCACCATCACAAGGAGTAGGTCTTGGTAGAGGTGGTGGAGGACGTGGTAGAAAAATGGTCTCAGAAGCTATGGGTGGTGGTGGAATGGCCGGTATGATGAGTAATGCAACCGGTGGAAGAGGAGTGCGAATGATGAAAGGTAAAGGAGGAGCTTAATTTAGTTTTAGCTCTCAAGGTATAATAGGATAGTTACTTTTTCAAAATATTGTGTCAAAGTCTGAAATTAATATTTTTTTAATATTTCTTATTTACAACTTTACATTATTTTAATATATCATAACATATTACACATGTTCGTAAATTTTTTTCATTACTTGTATCCAGTATAAAATTAGGCATTTTTGTCAATGGTAACGAGTTTGGACTACATTTAGAACATACTAACCTACCACAATATCTACAATGATGCTTTCCAGAACTTAGAAACTTTAATACAGAAAAAAATCCTTTTCTATCACTTGTAGCTTTATTCTTGTCAATGGAATCTGAAGTATTAAATGAACAAGCACATTGCATACATCGATCTCGACTATACTCATTGATAAGAGTTTGTTTCACAGATATAAATCTAAATAATTTAGAACGCTGTGACCTGGGCATCAAATCTGAGCAGGTGCAATCACCTAACTCCATCGTATATCTGATTTTACTACTACTTTCATCACCTTTTTTAAGTAAACTGCAATTCATTTTACAAGGGAGATTCATATCACCACCTGCAATCATTAACAACTTGCAAATACTCCACTCACGATGAGCGCATGCTAGAGTAAGTGGGGTACAACCTTCAAAATCAGATGCATTCGGATTAGCACGAAAATCTAACAGTATTTGGACCAAAGGTTCTGCAATTAAATTTGTACAAAGGTACCTATTGCCACAAAGATAATGTAACGGTGTTGCACCAAAATGGTTAACCATTGACACATTAGATCCTTTATCCAGCAATAAAATAAATATTTTTTGTTGAGATCCAATCGGATTTTCACTTAATAAAATCAAATGCAACAAAGTATTTCCATCATCATCGACAGAATCAATTATAATATTATGATTCGATTTTAGTAAAATCAAGTGCAATATATCATAGTGACAATTTTCAACGGCAAAATGAAGTCCATTTCTACATTTTAATCCACTTACTATCATAGGATTTGCTGAGTATTTTAATAAAAGCTGTATACATTGGATATTATTATTTATAATCGCTAGGTGATGATAAAAATTAGTGATAAAGGGTAACGAAAGAGAAATGATAGCAAATGAATACCAATATGAAGAGGTGTAAATCCGTTTGAATCTTGCAAATCAATAGATGGATTAAATCTTAAAAGTAATTCCATAATAAGTGGATCATTACAAAAATGCAGTGCAGTCTTTCCCGTATCATCGTAACCATTTATTGGAAAATTAAACTTTAAAAGTAACTCTACTATATCATAGTGATTTTCTATCACTGCAATATGCAATCCATTTTTCGCAGTAATATCGACAGATTTTATTAAATTGGGAAATGCTTGAAGTAATTTGAGCAGATATTCTATATCATTATGCTTTATAGCAATCAAGTATTGAATATCTATGGTCATATCTTTATTATCTGTAAAATTATTAGTCGTAATTACTTCATTTAAAACAGAATTTAATATATTATTATCGGTGTAAAGAATGGTATCAATATTATCATCATTTGATAAACTTACGTTGGAATCGTTATTCAAATGTAATGAACATATTCGACTGCGATATATTGAACTTATATCCTCAGAGTTAGATCTAGAACTCATATTAATCCCATTTCAAACAGCGAAACTTTAACCATAAAATCCAGTGACAAAGACATTTCCTTTACTCACTTAAAAATTTACTGAACTTCAAAATTTTAATGAATCAAAAATAGAAATACCGGCGGCGGCAATTATATAAATTAATTTTAACTATTTATCATACAGTATGATACAGTCTATTACAGGTAAGATAACATTTTACTAACTAAATCTTCATTCCTAAGTATTTTTTCATATTTGGTTTCAGTTACCATAGGTTCGTATAATGATGATGATGCTCTTGTAGTAGTTAATGGTATTAAATTATTTTCAGCGAGAAGTAACAATAATTCTTTGCGACGACTAAACCAACTATTCTTGTCATAAAACTCTTCAATTTCAGATCTGCTATCATCACTTAAATAATTCAGCGAAAATTCACCATATTTATCAACAATTGAATTATCTCCACCATAAAAAATCAGTTCTTTAACTACATCCAAATTGTCTTCTTTACAAGCTATATGCATCGATGTTTCACCATTGCAATTTAAGTTATTTATGGAACATTTAAACCTAAGAAGTAATTTTACAATTTTCAAACAATTATTATGACTTGCAATCATTAACGACGTAGTTTTATCAGTATCCATTGAATTAATATCACAATTTTTTTCAAGAAGTAAATTGAAGATTTCGATATTATCTGACCAAGCAGCAAACATAATTGCCGACCAACCATCATTATTTTTTAGTTCAATATTGCATTTGTAATGCAATAAAAGTTTACATATTTCAGTATTACAATTACGAACACAATAATGCAACGAACTATCTCCATACCTATTTTGAATATTTGGATTACAACCCCTTTCCATTAAAAGAGCTACAATTGTCGTATAATTTTTGTAACAAGCAAATGCAAGTGCTGTCCAACCATTGATATTCTGTAAATCAGTATTACAATTATTATCAAGAAGTAATTTAACTATCTCTACATTATTGTTCTTGGTCGCAATTATAAGTGAAGTTTCACCTTCATAATATTCTAGTGCATAATTAGTTCGTTTAATCTGGTAATTAATATCTCCTTTTCGCAAGATGTATATTGTTACATTTTCTAGATTATTATTATGAACGTCTAGTAAAAAAGTTTCTCCATCCATGAAAGAAGAAGATATTATTAATAATGAGAAACAAAATATAACATTGTCTTGTCCAACACACACACCTTCAGTAAGAGTATGATTGAATATGGTTATGGTTTCGCTATTTTGGGAGCAAAAATCAAAACCAATTTTTTTCTTGAAAAAAAGTTTCATCCAAGAGTTTGGACTTACCATTTAACTGATTTTATCACAATAAATTCATAATTAAAATGGCAGATGTATTGAATATGGCATTAGGAGATGTTATTAAATCTACTAAAGAAGAAAGAAGAAAAAATAAAAAAGATTTTAAGAAGTCGCCGAAGAAAGTTGAAAAAGCAGAATCATCACGTAAAATTAAGAAAATTAGTGAGACCACCAAAGTGAATCTACCAACAAAGGCTGCCAATAATAATAAAAAAGCTAATGATATTTTATCTCGTATTGGAAACAATGATACCGTTGTAGAAATTTATAATTTAAAATACACTATAACCGATGATGAAGTAAAAAAATTATGTACTCTTACTGGACAAGTTGTTTCTTGTACAATTCATAGACGTCATGATGGTACTTCAAGTGGTGCAGCCCATGCCATGTTTAAACGTAAAGAAGATGCAATTAGATTTGTTAATGAATTTAATGGTAAAACCTTTGATGATAGACCAATGCGAATAAAGTTAGGAGATTCCAGGGACCATGAAAATAACGAAAGATCTGTGTCAA
>JACCDO011241489.1_pt1 | contig 13977 bp, 11 predicted proteins | sample 7446101 | NCBI WGS metagenome assembly JACCDO01 (sample SAMN15323440, study PRJNA562643) | freshwater metagenome | isolation source: river surface water | place: USA:Blue River Watershed | collected 2017-08-16
TTAGACTCGAACTCAGACATAGTTGATTGATATTATTTGATTAATATTATACGTTTTTATATTAATTGATAATTAGAATTAGCTATTTTCAATTTTTTATTTTTTTTTATATAAAAGTATAATATATAAAAATGTCTCGAATTCAATTAATCATTTTACTTATTGTTTTACTTATTGTTTTTCAATTAGTTTTTTCTTCTAAAGAACATTTTAGAAATGATCCACCATATTTTATTAAACCTAAAATAAACAAACCTAAGATTAATAAACCAAAAACTCCTCAAAATCCACCTTCTCAATTAAATTATACTGAATATGGTGGGCCTTTAGATCCTTCTCGACTAAATTTATCAAATGATTATATAATAAATTCTTCTTATCCTCCACCAAGTTGTTACATTAATGTTGATAATCCCAATAAATGTCCTAAAGAATGTTGGGATTTTGGGGCTGCTAATCCAGATACTGGAGCTGGACCTTGTCCATTTCCATTTTATGGAGGACTTTATAATTGTGCTAGTTGCTAAAATATTATTTTTTTAATTATCCAACTGTATTATATTTAAAATCATTATGACCATCACTAATAATTTTTAATATAATTTTAGAAATATTTTTAGTATCATCTATTCCACTATGATGTCTACCTTCTAACTTAAAACCAAAATGTACTAACATATCTACCATGCCTCTAACTTTAACTTTATAAAAATATTCAAATTCATCTTTCACATTTATATATTGGCTGTAAAATTTATTTTTGTTTAATTTTTTATTTTTAATTTCATTTGGTAACATTGTTTTCAAATCCCAATGACCACAAGTTGCAAATATAAAATCTGCATTGGTTGGTACATGTTGTTTTAACCACTTGGAATGTTCCAAATACACTTTTTCAATTGGTTCTGCTGAATCTACTGTAGTTTGTTGAATTCCAGTTAAACCAGTACAAAATTTTGTTAAAATTGGATTTACAGTTGGTTTTACATATTTGTGGAATTGACTAATTAGTTCACAAGTATTTGCTTTAACTTTATATAAAATACTTGGAAACTCAATAATTTCCATTTTATCACGAGGTACCTCGTTGTTCTCAAAACAAGTTGCTTCAAAATCTAACACACATAAATAGTATTCCATCAGTATTATAAAATACTGATGTCCATATGATTTTAAATTATATTAGTAAAATTTTTATTTATTTGACTAATAATAAAAAATTGATTTATTTTAATTCTTTTTTTAAATTATCTTTTTTATTTTCAATTTTTTTAGTTTTTTTATCATCTTTTAATTTAATTCGCATAATTTCATCACGATTATTAAAGAAAATCAACTTCATTTCTTCTAATACTTTAGCTTTATTTTCCATATTTTCTTTATCATCTTCATCATATAAACTTTTTAAATAAGTATTGGATACTTTAATAAATGTTGAATTAAATTTTTTAGGATTAGCCTTAATAAATTCTGTAGTTTTAAGAATATTTTCCTTCTCAAACGGATCTGTTAACATATTAAATATATTATCAAACACTTTGTTAACTTTTTCACTTGACTTACCTATTATCCACTTTTCTCCATCATGATATTTACATTTGTTTCTCGCTAAATCTACCACACAAATATTCTGATTTTCTGGTTTATCATCGTTCAAATAAATATGTTTGGTCATGTTGGGAATAATTTCTCTATGAGTAAATGTACTTAAACATGTCATTATTGTATCTAATTCTATTTTTGTTAAATCCTCTTTTCCATGTGCAATAATATTTATCACATTATTATTATTATTATTTATTTGGGTATTTTGAGTATTTTGAGTATTTGTTGTTGTATTATTACAATTTGTATTAGTGACTGTATTGGTTTTATTATTTTTCTCTTTTTCATTAATTAATTCTTTTTTTATTTCAGTAATTTCATTTGTTAAATTATTACAATACAATAATAAATTAGTTAAAACATTTTTTGCGTTTTTATCTAAATTCATTTTTTCAATATCTTCTACATTTATTAAATTATTTTTTTTATTTTGTTGTTCTTCTAATTGTTCTAATTCTAGTTTTGATTTCAAAACTTTACAATAGCCGTTTAAATGTCTTTTTAATGATTCTTTCCTTGTAAATGTTGTAAAACAATTAACACATTTTACTGTATTATTACTAATTTCACACTCTAATTTTGGTGTGTTTAAATTAGTATTATCATTGTTTGTTTTGTATATTAATATTGGTTTACATTGTGTTTTTTTATTTAAATGATTAGTAAGATGATGTTTTTTTGAAAAAATTCTATTACATTTGTCACAATTAAAACAGTTCATGATTTTTTTTATTTACTATAATATCATAAAATATATTTAAATTAATTTATATTATTTACTAATTTGTAAATTTTATGTGTTAAATTAGTAAAATTAGTAAACAATATTAGTTGTATTATATCCTTTATATGTATTATGAATCGTAAATTATTTAACACATATACATTACTATTTTATGTGTAACTAATTAGTAAATTAGTAAATTAGTAAATTTATATATTTAAACATAATTAAAATTATATTTTCAAATACGCTTTTTTAATTACACCCATAAGATTAAAAATCCGCTTTTTTGCTTATATACTTTTATTTTTACTATTTTTATTATTTTCTTTACTTATGTTCTTTTTGATTTACTAATTTTCAAAATCCATGTGTAAAATTAGTAAAATTTATTAGTCACCTTATACCTTTCACACATAACATTATTTATATTTAGTTAGCTTATATACATTACTAATTTTATGTGTAACTAATTAGTAAATTTGTGTGTGTGTAGGATAGAAAAAAAGGTAAAAAAGTTATAAAAATTTTAAAAAAGTTTTTAAGCTTAATAAATAATATTTTTTACACAATTTTTAATTTTATTTTTTTAATTAAACTTACTTTATTTTATAATTAGAAAAGTGCAATAGAGGGAGAAAAGTAGATGAAAAATTGAGAAAAAGCCGGAATAATTGTGAGGATTTGATGAGTTTCCAATTGATTAATTTATATAAAATCATAGTTTAAAAGTAATATAGCAAAAATATTACTAATAGAAAAAATTGAAATTTTGATTTACTTATATATAATAAAAATAATATAAAATAAAGATAACTAATTTTCAAATACTATAGGTTAACATATCTTTAAATCAAAAAATGTCTAATGTTAAACATTTAGTTAATTTATGTGATCTAGTTAGACAAAATAACATAGAATCAATTAGGACATATTTAGAATCAAATCCTAATATTAATTTTAAAGATTCAAGTTGTATATTTAGACCATTATATACAGCTCTAACAAATAAATATTTTCCCATTGCAGAATTATTGTTAGAACATGGAGCAGATATTGATGAGACGTCTGGGAGAACTGATAGTATTATGACAGGATTGAATTACGCAATTATGTCTAGAGATATTGAATTAATTAAATTTTGTATTGAACATGGATCAAATATTAATGCAGGAAATTCAGCACTGATTGATGCATGTGTTGATTGTTTTGGAAATGATTTTGAAGTTATTAAATTTTTATTAGCAAATGGGGCTAATATTAATTCTGCTAATTATAAATATCAAACTCCATTGATTGCAACAATTATTAGTGGTCGTAATATTGAATTAGCTTATTTTTTAATAACTAATGGTGCTGGATTACCTTCAGATGAATTTATTAATTCACTAGTTGATAACTATGGAAAACGTTGTATTAAAATTCAAAAATTTTTAAAATTTTATAAATTAATGGAAACTTTATACACGCTTGATTACATTGGAGTTAGTTTAAATCCTGATAATATTGATATGATTCAAGATTTTTTACAAGAGAGAATAGTATATGATGATAAACCAACTCCAAATGAAATTATCTGGCAAAAATATTTACAATCTTATAAATCTTCACAATAAGTATTGGAAACTTTTTATACTGTGTTTTTATACAAAAAATTGAAATTATTATTTGCTTATAGTTTAAATTAAATATATTAAAAGGTAATTAATAACAAAAACCATTAGATATTTTAGTTATTACCAATATTAAAATGAACGGGTTAGACCTATTATGTGGTGTATTATATGGAACCAGTCAATTGGAAACTACCAATACAAATACCAATACCAATACTGATGGAAATGGAAATCCCAATACAATTTCCAACACAGAAAGTTATTTGAAAGCTGAGATAGCAAGGGGAAATTATTCATTTATAGAGAATATAATATTTTACTATAAATCAAAAGGTCAGATATCACAAGCACTAGAATATTATGGGTTGGCATTTAAGATATTTTCCAACAATCCCAGTTATGTAGAACAATTTATTAATACAATAAATCCGACTGTTGATAATGTAGATTTAGTTATTGAATATTTATCAAAAGTATTTGAAACATCCAATACAGAGTGTATGGTTCGATGTGGAAATATATGTTTGAATACAGGTAGGATTAGCGAGATGAAAAGATATTTAAATATGGCAATTGCATTTGAGAGAACAGATGCTTTGATTACATTAGTTGAATATTATTTAGAAAAGGAACCGGATAATAGACAAGAGTATGTGCAAAATTTAATTAAACTACTAAAAGTTTATGAAAAATTAGATGTGTCAAATGTAAAAATAAATCCGAATCCTAATGCTAAAAGATTTCAAAAATATAAATTGGCACTAGTTGAATTTTTTAAGGAACGTAATGATTTACCAAATATAATTGTTTGTCATCAAGTTGGAATTAAACAAAATCATTTGGAATCTTATTTAGATTTGGTTGAACATTATCTACTTGTGTCCAATGAATTTGAATCCGCAAAAACTCTTGTAAAATCAATGTATAAAACTAATAAACAACCAAAATTTATTGAAAATGTTATTGAAATTTATATTAACAACGATTCCAAATACCAAGTATTTGAATTATTATGTATGATTGGGGCGTGGGTTGGAAATATATTTTCTATGCAAAAACTTGCAGAAAAATCTATTGAAAAAAAGAAATATCAACTTGCTATTTCATCTTATTTAGGATTAATTATAAATACTAATATTTTTTCACCTATTATTCAGGAAACTAAATTATCTATTTTTGATATTATTAATAAAATTAAAGTTGAAAGTTCAGATCCTAAATTAATTTTAAATGTGATAAAATTAAATATTGAAAATTGTTTGGAAGATTCTTATCCTTCTACACATATTCAAATTATTAATGAAATTAAAAATATTTTAGATGTTAATATTCGAATTTTGCCTTAATTAATTTTTCCAAGTGCCGAAACAATTATGTTCAGCATATTCACCAAATTTTTGATTTTCTTTATGGTATAAAATATGTATATTTTGTTTATCAGGAAAATTAAAATAAACATGAGTTACATAATCCGGCCCAGTAGTTCCATAAACATACCATTGAGATTTATTAGTTTTGTATACATCATTATAATAATCAATATTATCGCAAATTGTATTTACTAATTTAGCAATAAAAGGGTCACGTGGTACAGATGCTAAAGCATATTGACCTAATAATATATGCATATTTTTATCACAAAACGACTGAATTCTTTTGTAAGATTTTTCACAATTAAGATGTTGGTCAATAGGAAAGATACATTTAAAATTTAATAAATTATCTAATGGCATTTTACCAGTAATATCCAAATCAAAATAGAATCCTCCATAATGATAAACTGCAATGTATCTAAAAAAATCTATTTTTTGAATTTTAACTGGTAATTCTTTATAAACTTTATAATAATCAGGATATTTTGTTGATAAAAAAGTTTCAATATCATCATCATTAAAGAAAATAAATGTAAAATTAGGATTAAAATGGTATAATGATTTAATTTCTTTTACATATTTTTCAGGAATAAAATCAGATTTCCATGTTTGAATTATTATTCTTGGAATTTTTTTATTATTTAAATTAATATTTTTATCATCAATATCATAATATTTCTTATACCCAATTATATCTTTATAAAAAACTTCCTTATCAGATTTTTTATTAGAATTATCAGTATTAGAATTAGAAAAATATTCTTTTTGTGTATAAAGTAAGCTGATTATAACTAAAATTATTACAAAAAATATTATTTTATTTATTAACATTTTTATTTTATATAATTATATAGTTAAAAAAATATTATATTGTAAAAAAATAATTTATTCATTCAGTAATAGTATGTTTTCATTTAGTACTTGTAAAATTACCTCTGATATTAATTGAATATTAGTATCAAAATTTGATTTATCAAAATCACTTAAGAATAAAGTATTTTCAATTTTGTTATATTCTAAATTAAAGTATTGTAATGAACCATCGTCAATTTTAAAATGATAAGGTCCAACTGGGTCACCTTTAATACTTAATCCATTATGAAATGTAAAATGTCCAATACAATTTGTATTTGTTGTTGTATTTCCAGTTGTATTGGTTAAACTAAATGAAAAAACAATAATATTTTTTGCAGTGGGATTAAATCTCAATCTAACTTGAATATTTGGATTTAATTTACTAATAATTTCGTCTTTAATTAAATTAATATTTTTCAATACTTTACTAAAGTTTACAATATTAATTAAACTTTTTCTTTTTGGTAAAATCACGGTAACAAATTGTTCTAAATCTTCTTCCGATATAACTTGTTGATTAATTGCATAAGAATATGAACCAAATACATCTAAATAATTATTAATTGATGTATCTAAATTATTAAATACTTGTTCAATTGAACTAATGTCATTATCATTAATATCAACATCATCATCATATTCAAAATCTAAAATATCTGATTTTGTTTTTTTACTTAATTTATTTTTCTTTTTAGGTGATTTAACTTTATCATTACTAATATTAGTATCTTTATCAGCCGATTCTGTTATTCCCAATGTATTAATTGCAGATTCTAGCAACAAACGTGAATTTGTTATACTTGTAGGATTTGAAGAATTTAAAGAATTTAAAGAATTTGTAACCAATACATTTTTCAAAGGCACAGATGAAAAATTAATTAAATCTTTGTCTAAAAAATTCAATTGATATTCTTGATTATCAAAAATATTTGATTCAAAATAACTCATTGCTACTGATTTAATTTCCTCATCTATTTTTCTTAAATCTGATTTATTCGATTCTAATAATTCAGTATATTTATTTTGGATATTACAAATAGATTGGGATTTTGATTCTTCATTCAAGTCTTTAGAATTAACAATAAACTTGATTTCTTTATCTTTATAAGAATGAAGTTTATTATTTTCATAAATATTTGAACATCTTGAATTTAACAAATTAGTAATTCTTTCATTATTAAAATAATTTACAACTAAATCGTCAGCAGTAGAATTATTGTTTAATTCATTAAATTTACTTTTATCAGAAAAAAAACTATCAATTATTTCTTGTAGTTCACTTGAACTTGAATTATAAAATTGATTTTTTCTAACTTCAGCTAATTTAAGTTGGTTATTTAATAATTCATAATTTGTATTATAATTATCTTCTAATACAGACTTATTTTCATAAGAGGATTCTAGATTAGTTAATCCAATGTATTTGGTTTCGATATATTCTAACATCTTATTATAAGTTTTTTCAATTGCTCTATAATTATAATAAATCTCAACATTTGCACGTCTAATAGTACTTGCAATATTGCTTAAAATATCAATATATTGGTCAATTTCTGCTTGATTAATTTTTCCTAAAGAAGTTGAATTTTTAATTTTTCCAACAACACAATTTAATTCAATAAGATAACAAATGTATTGAATTTTAGACATTTTAAATTTATATATACTAGAAATAAGTGTTGTTTCAAAAAATCTTATTTCTAAAGCTAATTCTTCCAAATGCAATCTGTTTTGTACAGGATCTAAAAGATTAATATGATAATTACCATTTTTAATATCATTCTTTAAATTTTTAACAAAATCTGAAGTCTCTGCATTAGTATCAATATTAATAATTTTTTGTGTAAATTCACTTGATTTAATTTTATTAAAGAGTTCACTATTAATTTTTGTTTTTTTTTTAACAATATTACTAATTAATTTTCCACATTCTTTTCCTTTTTCTTCATAAAATTGAATAAAATCTTTTAGTTCTTTTATTCTAATATCTTTTTTAGTAAGTGTATTATGGTTAATACAAACCCTTTTTCCACTATCTAAACCTTTTTTAATAATTCTACATATATTATCACTAGAAATACCAGTTCGAGCCTCTATACCTTGGATATCAACTGAATATAATGACATATTATTAATAGTTTGATTATTTGTTAATTTTAATTAATTCTTTATTAATTGTAGTATCTATTAATAAAAAATTCAATTTTTTGTAAAAAGTTGATTAGTCGAATATATAAAAATAACCAAAATTAGTAATTTTATTACATCCAATGGATTTGAATACATCTAATATATTAAGTAAATATTCAGATGATATCAAAACATTAAGTATTAGCGAATATACTGTTAAAGGAGTATTAGATTTAAAAAGATTTATACAATTGGAAAAATTATATTGTGCAAAAAATTTTATATTAAAAATTATTAATATACCTGAGTGTTTAGAAATTTTAAATTGTGATTGTAATGAAAATATATATTTGGATAATTTGAATCAAAACTTGAGAGTATTAAGTTGTAAGTATACTAAAATATCATTATTAAATAATTTACCAGATTCAGTAGAAAAATTAGATTGTTCTTTTAATCAAATTACTTTGCTAGATTTATTACCAAGTAATTTGAAAGAATTAAATTGTTCACAAAATCAAATAACAAAATTAGATTTTTTACCATATAATTTAAAAAAATTAGATTGTAGTTGTAATAAAATTGAGTTTTTAGATAATTTACCTAAAGAACTTGAAGAATTAAATTGTTATAATAATCAAATAGAATTGCTTGATAATTTACCAAATAATTTAATTAGATTATATTGTGATTATAATAGAATTAAATGTTTGGACAAATTACCAGGTTCATTAATAACATTATTCTGTGAATATAATAAAATAAAAAATTTAAATAATTTACCTAATTCACTAAAAGAAATAGATTGTAAGAATAATTCAAGTGTTTTTACTCAAAATTATCTTGTTAAAACTTATCCAAATATTAAGAAATTTTATATATAAAAAATTGAAAAAATACATTATTGATAGCATTATAATCTTAGTATTAATAACAAATACTTTATTAATAAAACTAATTATACATAAAATATATCAAATACAATTATTAATTAAAAATGTCGTCTTTTACTGCTAATACTAACAGACGAGAGCTACTGTTGAGTGGGAAGAAAATTATATTGATTACCAATGATGGGGAAAGATTCGAGGTACCTGAAGAAATTGCTAAAGTATCCGAGCATATTAAGGAAACTATTGAGATGTCCATTGAAGAATTAGAACCTACTATGGATTTGGTAAATATTAATGGTACAACTTTGGCTATTATTATAAATTATATGGAAGAGTATTTGAAGGAACCGTTTGACCCTATACCTAAACCACTTCCTAAGGAGGGATTGGGTTCGATTCTACGTGAATATTATAATGATTTACTGAACATTAATTTTGTTCGGGCTAATATTTCGGATTATCCAGTTGATGCATCTGCGATTACATCTAATAGTTCAAGATGTATTGAGGGAACTTCTCTTACTGAGTTATTGACGGCTGCAAACTTTTTACAGATACCTAGTTTGAAGCAATTGATTGCAGCCAAGATAGCTGATTCAGTTAGAAACAAGAATATTCAACAGATTTTTAAACTATATGGTGTTCCTAATCATGTGCCCTCGTGGGAAGATTTGGAAAGAGTTCGTAATGAACACGCATATGCTTTTGAATAGAAATTATAAAAAGCATAAAAAGATACTTTTGTCTAATTAATATTTTTATAATAAAATTCTAATATAAAAATTAATAATATTTATTGATATAATACTTTTTTATAAAAAATTGATTTATAAAAATAATTATATTATATAAATAAAAAGTAAATATATAAGTAAACAAAAATGAATATAGAATTATTAAAAGGACTAAATAGAGAAACAGTTAAATCTGATTATGAATCTGCAAAAAATAAAAATCATGAACAATTTATATTAAATAATACAAAAGCAACAAGCGAATATATTTATTCAAATCAAAAATTTGATGCAAATAATATAGTAAATACTTTTTATACAACTCCTGTTCGTGCAGTAAGCATAATTAAAAGAACAAAAGTTGGAATGGACGGATTAATGATTCAATTAGCATATAATATGTCAACTCATATTGATGATGATTTTATGATTCATAGAAATAATATTTTTATTATTACTGCAATGAGTAATTTAGCATGGGAGGAAGATATGAAAGATCGTATTCCAAATTGTTTTAGAGAAAATGTTTATCATCACGGTAAATTACAAAATCTTAAAGAAAAATTAACTGGTATTAAAAATGCATTAATAATAAATGATGAAATTGATACTGGTGATAAAGAAGACCAAAAATTACATAAAATATTAAAAGATAGTGGTGTGTTAGATATGAAATATATGGAAGATAATAATATAAGATTTGTATTTGTGAGTGCCACAATGATAAATGAACTAATTGAATTATATAAATGGGGTAATAAACATTATTGTTATAAAATGACAATCCCAGCTAATTATATAAGTCATATTGATTTTTTAAATTATGATATAATTAAAGAATTTTATAAAATAGATAGTTTAGATAAAGCAAAAGAATGGATACAAGAAGATATAATTGATTATTATCAAAATGATTATCGAGTTCATTTTATTAGATCAGATAATGAAAATAATGAATTTATAAAACAAGCGTGTTTAAAATATAAAATTAAATTTTATAATCATACTTCTCAAAATAGAATATCGCATGAAGAATTAACTAATATATTTGAAAATATTAATTCACATGTTGTTATTGCTGTTAAAGGATTTTATCGAAGAGCTAATTTAATTCCTAATGTTTGGAAATTAAAAATAGGAGCAATGCATGAAAGATATTGTAAAAACTTTGATACAAATGTTCAAATTCAAGGATTAGTTGGAAGAATGACAGGTTATTGGAAAGATATTGTTAATTCAGGTCATAAAGTAGGCCCATATAGAACATCGATAGAAGCAATTGAACAATATGAAGTATTTTATAATAATCCTTTAACAAAAGAAAAATTTAATACAAATACAAAAAAAAATTCATTTTTACATCCAAAAAATATTCCTAATTTAGTTGTAAACAATATAAATGATGTAGATGAACAAACAAATAAACATGTTCCAATAATACTTGACTTGATTGATTATGACGAAAATTCTGAAATATATTATTTGCATTCAAAAAATGAAAAAATTAATTACATTAAAAATTTAATAAAAAATACAACTAAATTTGAAAAACTTTATAATTTTATTAATAATCCAAATGTTAAATGTGTTGGTTTTTTAACACCTGAATCTACAATTTCTTATAAAATTCATATTTTGGATGTTATTAAAGCTAATAAAAAAAATATTCCATTAATTATTAATTTAACTATTGAAGAAAAAAAATATAATAATTGGCAATGTTTTATTGATAATAAACAAAATAAATTATGCTTTTTAATTTGGACTATTGATAAAAATTTATACTAAAAACTATTTTTATTTTTTTAATTTAATCCCAATTATATTATAATCTTCTAATATATTTGTTATTCCTTTTATTAATTCCTTCTTATTTTTATATTTGAAATCTAATTTTTTTTTATTACCGTTTTTCTCAATCTCAAATTCATATACTAACTCTGGATTCGGTTCAATTTTGGGTTCAGGTTTAACATTAGGTTTAGGTTTAACATTAGGTTCAGGTTCTGGTTCAGAATCAGTATCGGAATCTGACTCTGATTCTGAATCAATTTTAGGTTGAGATATTGTGGGTTTTGGATCTGGTTTTGATTTTGGTTCAACTATCGGTTGCTTAGGAGTTTCTGGAACAGGTTTTGGTTCAACTATCGGCTGTTTAGGAGGTTCTAAAACAGGTTTAGGTTGTGCTTTAGGTGGTTTTGGATCTTTTTCAATAGGTTTTTTATTAACAGGTATTTCAATATTTTTGCTAATTGCGTAATCATACAATCTTTTAAATAATGAAGTACCTTTATCAGCAGTAAAATATTTATTATTATAATTGAGTACAATTTTTTTAATAAAACTGATTAAATCATTTTCACCAAGTAATGAAATATCTTTATTAAAACTAATTCCTAACATTTTACCAATATTTTTAGATTTAAAATTCATTTTACTTAAAGTGTAATTTTTATGACCATTATTTCTAGAAGCAATTTGTTTATCACAATATTTTCTATTATCTTTATAAATTTCTAATTTATTTTCTGGCATTTTTTCATATTGAATATTTTCAATATTATTTTGATTAATTTTATTTAATTCATCATCACCTTCTTCATCATCCGTTTCTTTAACTAATATTTTTTTAGAAAAGTAAGTAAATGTACTTATAATTTCAATACAAGATTTATCAGTTAGAGATAATGGTTCAAATACTTTATATTTATTTTTAGTGTGACTAGGTATCAAAATATTATTAATGTGTTGATCTAAATCAGTTTGATTCAAAAACTTTTGTTTAACTTCAATATTATCATTATTATATTCAACTAAAATATTTTTACCATCTTTTCCATCTAATGGATTAACAATGCTTGCAAAATATATGTGTTCAAAATCATTTTTTACCATAATAAATATTTTTGCTGTTATATTAAAAATTTTTACATTATTATCTTCAAAAAAAGAATAACATGGTTCAACTTTATTTGAATTAATTTTAATTACAACACCATTTTTAATAAAATGAGTATATATTTTTGATAAATTTTCTTGAATATATTTAGTTAACATTTGGTTATCAGTATTTTTATATATTTCTCTTCGAACACTTTCTAAAATAATCGTTGAACCATTCGAAAAAATATGTTCGGTTTTATACTCTGATTCATTAATTTCATAAAAACTAGTTGGATTATATGACTTATCAATATCTGGTTCAAGTTCCATCTCAGTAAAATCCATTGAAATTCTATAATATTTATTATTAACTTTTGTATAAACAGTAAATTTATTTGCACAAGCAATTGCACCTGCCTTCATACCAATTCCAAATTCTGAAGTTTCATTGTCATTATCATGTCCATCTCTAATGTGACCCATATTAAATGGATTTTTTTCTCTAGATTCTAAAATATTTTCAAATCCCTTTTCATAATTATCACTAATTGTTATTTTATGAATATAATTATTTTTACTAACAACTGTAGATATGTTTATATCAGAACATTTTTTAATAACATTATCTATAAATTCACATAATATTTTTATTAATGTATAGTTAATATGTCTAATGTGTTTGCATTGAGACTTAAAATGTATACCTCCAACATTCATATTCATTTTTAATATAAATTAATTGTATATTAGTTAATTTATATATATTTAATTTTAATATCAATTTTTATATAAAAAAGAAACTAAATAATTTGATATATTTTGTGATTAACTTGTTCAATGCTATTGAAATCATTTGAATTTGAAAATATATAATTAAAAATATTTATATTTTTATTTTTATCTTTTGACACAAATAATAAAATTATTTGTTTTTGATTATTTATTTTTTCATGCAATAATTTATATGGATAGTATAATTTTTTAGAATCAAAATTATCTGATAAATTATTTTCAATATAATAAATTAAAAGTATTTTTGATAAACTTTCATAACAAAATACTTTTTCATTTAATTTTAAATTAAACTTTATTTTTTTATTATCAATTGTTAGTAAATTACTTTTTTTAAATATTGTATGTTCATATAATATTTTTTCATCTAAA
>JACCDO012052624.1_pt1 | contig 13977 bp, 10 predicted proteins | sample 7446101 | NCBI WGS metagenome assembly JACCDO01 (sample SAMN15323440, study PRJNA562643) | freshwater metagenome | isolation source: river surface water | place: USA:Blue River Watershed | collected 2017-08-16
ATTAAAGTATATTTAATAAATTCATTCAACAATAGTATAATATCTTTGGCAACAAAAAATATTGTGTTTGGATATAATTTTAATACATATTTACTGATTATATTTTATATCAGTAATTTTATTAACTTAATTAATGTTTCAAAAAATATAAATAAATATTCATTACCATTTACCGTAATGTTTCTTTCATTAATACCAATATTTAATGATTTAAATTTATTAAATTTATTAAATCTTTAATGGTAATATATGATTATTATAAAAATTATTAGCTATATCTATCTTAGTTATATCTAATTCTTCAATTCCACAATTTAATATCACAAAATTTAATTCTAATTCTGTTTTTGTTTGTCCAGGTCTATCTAATCTACCTTTTACTTGTGGTATTTTATCTGATTCTATAGGTCTCATTATTATACAATCATAATTAATTAAATTATTAATACCATATGTACCTTTATATTTACTAATTACACAAATTGACTTTATTGGTTCAGTTTTTTCATATTCATAATTATGTATAGTATTATCATAATTATATTTATTATAAATGTATTCAATATCATCATGTGAATCTAAATATAAAAGTACTTTTTTCCCCAAACTTACTTTATGTTTTGCAACGTTTAGTAATATTTCTGACCAGTTTAATTGATTAATTAATGTAGATAGTTTAATATATTTTAATTTACTATCATTAGAATATTTTATATTTATATTGTCATATTCTAATTTCATTTTATCTGATAAATCCAATCTTATAATATTATTTGTCCAATTTCTACCAGTAACTTTTATATTTACATTTATACATGTATTTAATATTGTATCTAAATATTCTATTCTTTCTGGTAATCCTGTATTTAACATTTTTAACATAAATAATAATTTATCAAATCTTGTCCTAAAAAATGTAGCACTTAACATTAAAACACCATATTTAGCTTTACTTACTGTTATAAATGCTTTAATTGTCCATTTTGTTTCCTTATTTTGAATAGTTAAACATTCATCAATAACCACAAGATCAATTGGTATATTTAAATTATCATTAAAATCTCTATTTCTTGCCATTGTTGATATATATATATTTACTGTACCATCTGTTTTTTTATCTAATATAAATTTCCCTTCCGAATTTTGAATATAAATATTTACATTATCTGTATGTTTATTAATTTCTGTTGACCATACTTCATATAAATTTGTATTTGGTACTAATATTAAATAATTTAATCTTGATCCATTTAATTTACTTATTTTATATATTACATTTAATGCAGTTAGTGTTTTACCAGAACCAACTTGTGATGCATCACCAAAACCATAATGTTTATATTTTATTAGTAAATTTAAAATATGATTACTAATTAGTTCTTGATGATTCCATAATGATGATTTTATTATCATATTTGATTTATTGTTATTATTATGTACATTTATCATATTAAATAATTTAATATAAAGTTTATAACTTTGACATCTTTTATCTATTTTATATTTAAAATTATTAATTTTTCTAATAAATGGATAATATATTGTTAATTTATCCAATAACAATTTAATTGATCCTTCATATTCATCACAATTACTATCAGTTGAATTACCATTTCGATCAACTCTTGCTAAAATTATTATATTATTACCCAATTTATCAATATCACTTGTCATTATTTTTCCATGAACTTTTGATAAAATTTTATAATCAAATAACTGTAATATATTTACTGATTTATTTATTAATAATAAATTATCATTTATTGACATATTGTCAAATAATTCAATATTATTACTGTTTATTAAATCTATTAAATAATCACATGTGTAATTTACTCTAATATTATTTATACTTGAAGACCATAAATTATCATTTGATAATTTAAGATTATACTGTTTTAATAATTCTTTTGGAAATTTACTTGTTTTATTATTTAAATAATACTGATAAATTTTATTATATTCATCAAACGCATCATTTTTAGATATTATTTTATCTGAAATTTTAAATTTAATTTCATTTAACGTATATATTGGTAATATTCTTTTACCTAAAAAAGTAAATGTGTTTAATGTATTTGAATATATAATTTGATCAATTAGTCTATTGTCTTTTAAATTATTTCCTTTTGAATTTATTAATATTTTACTTGTTAACATTTTATCATGTCGATTAATTATAAAATCAATATATTTAAGATCATTATTATTTTTATTTATATATATGTCATTTATTAAAATATTATCAAAATATAATTCTAAATTAAAATATTTTAATAGATTATATTGGACTTTTAAAATAGTTTTAGTTATATGGGTTTCCTCAAAATATTCTTTTAATCTAAAATTTAATTTTGAACTACAATTCCATAAAATATTACCACATTCTTTAATTGTTTTATCTTGGTCTCCTAATTGTTCCTGTAATAATACTAATATTGGTGGATAGCAATGATGATCTATTGATGCAAGTAAACATAAATCATTAGATATATGTTTATTTTTATTTATGTTTTGTAATTTAGATATATTGTCTAAATTAATTATTTTATTTGCAGATTTTAGTTTTCTTATCATTATTTTATCACCATTCATTCCTGGCTCATTTTCAGCTAAATATAATCCTATATAATTTCTATTATATATGTTATTTAAATTTATTTCAGATTCTTTAACCTCTTTAAATTGTCGAAAATCAATATATTCATCTAATATAGACATTTTTTCCATAAGTTTAAGTAATTTATGATATAAAATATCAGAACATGTATATGAACAATTATTAAATACTTTACTAAATACAACTAAATCAAATATATCTAAATAATATTTTGTTTTATAAATACCAATATCCTCTATTATTGAAATAAAAGATCTCCAAAATAATTGTCTACATCCTGAAACTAATTTATAATTAATTTCAGGATTATTAAATGGTTTAGCATTATGTAAATTATTCATAGCTTTTACCAATAATAATTTATTACCTCTTCTGATAGATTTTTGCAATAATGAACAATTATAACCTATTGATATTTTTTCCAAATTTTTACTTTTATTAAAAATAATATTTTCGTCATAAATATAATTTATTTTCATGTTACCAATTACTTCACTTTTAACTGATAAATCTATAAAATTTTCTGGGATATTATATGTCCATTTCAATGTGTCTTTATCTAAAAATATATTTAAACTATTTTGTTCTAAATTTAGAAATTTTAAGTTTAATTTATTTGAATCAATCAACATCATATTATAATTTGCTAAATAAGTAACTGGAGGTTTATTAATTCTACATTCAAGCAAATCAATACTTCTATGAAAGTCTAATCCATTTTTAAATTCTTTACCTAACCATTCACTTGGTAATAATGATCCACAGTCTTTTACTATTATTCTACTTGGAATTAAAGAATGACAATCTAAATTAATAGATGTAATTAGATTTGAATTTAATGTAATATGTTTAACTTCTGTATATACTATAGGTAATTCATTTAAAAAATAAAAATGATTAACAATTAATTTAAAAAGATCATTACCAAATTCTTGATAATATTGATGTAAACCAAATTTTTCAATTAAAATATAGTTATTTGAATAATTACTATTAATATTATCAACAAATGAATTAATATGATAATCATTATATAATGGATATACTTTATCTAATAATTGTAAAGTTATTCCAAAATAATCACCATTTCTCATCATTGTTACTGTAGAAGTTGATTCAGAACCATAATTGGCTAAATTTTTACATAACTTTCCATTTATAATATATGCAGTTCTATTATTCTTCATAGAAATTAAATATTATTAAGTATTTATATGTATGTATTTAATAAATCAAATATTTTTAATTATACAATAAAAATATTAAAACAAATATATGAAAAAAATTTTTAAAAAATTTCAAAAAGTTAAAAAAAATGTTAATTATTAAATATAAAAATCCGCGCGCGCTCAATAAAAAAAACTAAATTAACCAAAAAAATAACTAAAATTTAACTAAAAATAACTAAAAATTTAACTAAATTATATTTTTAGTTATTTTGTTTGTGATTATAAAATAATATATATATATATATTAAAAATGAAATACACTTGTATAAAATGTAATAAAATATTTAATCAAAAAATACATTATTCAAATCATATGAATAGAAAATTTCCATGTGTTAAAGAAAATGGTGATGATAATGATATTAAAAATATTAATTCTTCAAATGTGCACCAAAATATACCAAAAATCACCGAAACAGCACCAAAAATCACCGAAATAACACCTAATATTATAATAAATAATAGTCTTATGTGTAAAACTTGTTTAAAAATATTTAGTAGATTATCAAGTTTAAATAGACATATTAATGAAAATCGTTGTAAAGCAAAACAATTATTAGATCAACAAAAAGAGAACAAAGAAAAAATAATAGATATGTTACTGTTAGAAGAAAAAATAAAAAAAACTTTTGAATCAGAATATAAAAAAAAAATAGAAGAACTAGAAATTAAAAAAATAGAGGATATAGAAAATAAAAAAAGAATTGAAGAATTAGAAAAAACAGTTTTAAATTTGCAATCAAAACTTATGAAAGTTCAAACAAAAAATGTAAATAAAGGAAATATAACAAATAATAATATTAATAACAATATTAGTAACACAAATAATGGTATTGTAAATAATATTACTGTAGTGAAATTTGGAAATGAAGACTATAATAAATTAAATATGGACGAAATTCTTGCTATTATTAATAAAGGATCTTGTGCAATACAAGAAACAATTAAAATGATGCATTTTAATCCAAGACTTCCAGAATATCATAATATGTATATATCAGACAGAAAAATGAATAAAGCTTTAGCATTTAATGGTGAACAATTTTCATTAGTTAATACAAATGATTTATTAACTAATCTTATTGAAAATAAATTAGATATTATTGACAAAATAAAGGACAAATCAGGTTATTCAGAAGAACAATTAAATAACATAATTGTTCTAATTGATAAATTAAATGATGATACTATTGAACAGGGTGTAAAAGAATTATATAAAAAAATTAAAGAAGATATTAAAAATATTTTATATAACAGAAAAAAAGTTGTAATTAATACACATGATAAATTAATAAAAAATAATTCAAATATTATTGATTTATAAATTATTTAGTCTTATTTTTAGTAAATTTCTTAAGTTTTCAAATTGGTCCCACCATATATCAAATTTTATATAATCATTAATATTATCATCTTCATTAGCTATTTCAGTATCAAAATGAGATTTTTTAAATTTTAAAAGATAATTGTATAATTTTGTAACATATTCTTTATCAATTAATTTATCGGTATAAATAAAAAATTCGTCTCTTTCTTCATAACTAATATTATTAGTTAATAGTGAATTAAAATTATTTACTATAAAACAATCATTACTATCAGCATTTAAAAATAAATCACGTAATGTAAAATAAACATTATCTTCTAATGATAACTTTTTAAAATTATTATCGTTATGTAAATACAAATATTTTTCACCAAAAAATATTTTACTCATAACATTTATTATTAATTATTTTTTTAAATAAAAAAATATTTTACTCATAACATTTATTATTAATTATTTTTTAAATATCAATAATTGTATTTGTTGTTTTTAGATTATTAATTATTTTTTTTATTGCATATTGACTACCTTCATTTTTTAAATCAAGTAATATTTTTTTTTGGGTACATTTATTTTGTAACATTTTTTTAATTTTATCTTCTAAAGTATCTACTTTATTTAATATTTGAATAGATACATTATCTTGTTCAACACTAATTATTTGTGGACAAGATTGTTTATCATTTAATGTATATTTTAATGATGCACCAGTAATAGTATCAGTATATCCATAAATTACTAATTCACCAGTATCTATTTTATCATGACATTTAGAACATAATACACATAAATTACTTTTATGATTTTTATGAATATGTGGTTTAGCAGTTAAAAATCCTTTTTCATTAGTATCTCTTTGAAAATGAATATGATGAGTTTCTAAAGGTTTATCATTTTCATTTATAGGTGTATAAGAACAGATTTGACATTCATTAATCCATAAATCTGAATTATATTTACTTGTTTTTTCACCAACCAATGGTTGTTGTTTATAAATATCAGATTTAACTGAATTTGCTACCTGTAAAAAATTACTATCATTAATTAAATATTTTGCAACATTTAAACCATAAAAGTTTTCACCAGGTCCTTCTTTTAATACTCTATTATATTTTAATGTATTATTTTTTTCATCATAATCTACATGTAAATGATATAATTTAACAGTATTAAGATTATATAACCGTGGAATAGTAGTAAGATCATGTAAATGTGTAGCAGTAATAAAAGAACATTTATTTTGTGTTAATATTTCTAACATAGTCATAACTATAATTAAACTACTTTGGTGTTCAGTACCTTTACAAACTTCATCTGCGATAACTAAAGTATTCATATTTGATCTTTTAAGAATAGCACGTAATTCATAAATTTCTAAAGTAAAAGATGATAAACCCTTGAAAATATTATCATTACCCGCAATTCTAGTCATAAGAGTAGTATATGGATAATATTCAAAATTAGATGCAGCGACATAATAACCAATTTGTGCTAAAATTATATTAATACCAATACTTTTTTGTAAAGTAGATTTACCAACAGAATTTAAACCAAATAAAAGAATACCATTTTGATTTTCTGTTCCAAGTTCAATACTAATAGGAACATATTCAGTATCAGTTAATAATTTTTCACAAATAGGATGACGCATATTTGCACTTTTAAGATATGATTTATTATTATATTTATTGTTAATAATTGGTTTATTATATGCATTTTGGTTTGCTACTTTACAACCAGATTTACAAAAATCAACAATTGATACATATTCAGTTATAACATTAAATAAATTGGACCATTCATTATTTAAATTATTTAACCATTCAACATATTTATTTTTCATTTCTTTACGAAGTTCATCAATTAAATCAGTTATTTTATTTGATTTTTTTTGAATATCTGGAATAAAAATTTTACAGTTATTGCCTTTTGGTAAACTTCTAAATTCAATATTATTTACATTAATTTCTAAATTTGAAACATTTAAAATCTTATTTTTCTCTAAATGTGCTTGTAATAATTCAGCACGTCTTTTAGTGAGAACTAAATGATATCCATCACGTTCATTGAAATCAATTTTTACCAATTGATCTTCAGACTCTTCATCATCAAATTCAACATCTAAAGTTTTTTTTGATTTTTTTTTTGGTATAAGTTTAACTAAAAGTGAATTTAATGAAGAAGCCAATAGATTAATAAAACCATCACATAATTTTATTTCATTAGATAGTTGATCAATATCTGAATAAATACCTTCTTTAAAAACATTACCAGTAATATCATTAATAAGATATTTAGCCATTTCATCATAATTTACAGTATTATCTAAATATTTAATTAATTTAGATAATTTAGCAATTATTGTTGATTTAGTCACTGAATCAACAAGTTCAACATTAATATCTAAATTATTAATTAAATTAAATGTTGATTTAATCCCATTAACTAAATTATTGAAATCGATTGGATGGATTTGTTGAATAGATACTTTTCTAAAATATCGTTCGATATCTGGAATTTCTTTTAACATTTCTTCAATATTTTTCCATTTATTGTCTTTTAACCAATATTCTAAAATATTGTATCTATTATTTATTTTATTCACATCTATATGTGGATTTACTAAAGCATTTTTTAAGTATCGTCGTCCCATTGGAGTACTTGTTTTATTAATAACATCAAATAAACATTTATATTGAGTATTATGAGAATATAAATTAGATGAGTTATTTACATCATTATTAAAAATATTTAATTGGTAAACAGCATTATTACCAAGATACATATATTGTTGATTAGATACAATTTCTGGAATATTAAGATTTTTAATTAAAGAAGGATTATGTTCATTAATATAATTTAATAAAATAATTAAAGACATTCTACCATGATTTAATTGTTCAAGATCTAAAGATTCAATAACATTATTTTGTTGTTGAGCTGAAAGTTTGGATATATAAACTTTTTTAAGAATTTCCTGTTGATAAGAAATTTTTGGTACATTTTTATAATTTTTATTATTAGTTAATTGAGTGATAGTTTGATGATTATATAATTTATCTGTTAATTCTAAATATGCAACTAATTTTTCAGTATTAAAACTTACAAGATTATTTGTGGTTATAATTATCTCTTTACTGGGATATGATTGAATAATTTTAGTAATATCATCTAATGCTATATTTTCGTCATTTTTTACTGAATAGCATTCATAAATATATGATTTTCCAGTAGTAACGTCTATAATTGATGTTCCAGTTAAAAATATATTATTATTTGTTTTAATAATATCATCAACAATTTCTTCAACATAAATAGAAATTAAGTAATTAGCATCAGGATTACTTATTTCTTCACAATAAGTTCCTGGTGAGTATATACCAGTAATTTCTCTTTTTGGATTTGGAGGTGGTGTTACTTGATCAACAATAACAACAGTATATCCATTATCAACTAATATTTTAAGAAATTTAGATAATGAAATACTTGGAAATCCCATCATATAAGGATTTTTTAAATCAACTTGTAAAATAGATTTATTTCTTTTTGAAACAATAATATTTAATATTTCTGCAAGTTTACTTAGGTCATATCCTTGATCCATTGTTTGATATGCTTCATGAAATGAACCGACTTGCATTAATACGATAGTTAGATTACCGTATTTTTCTTGATAAGTTTTTTGCATTTCAAAATATTCTTCTATTAAATTTAAAGTTGCTACCATTTACTATTTTAGAAATAGTAAGTATTGTTTAAGTAATTATAAAAAATAAAGAAAAAAAGTAAGTGATGATAAATATAATATTATTGATTATTATAATGAATCAAATTATAACAATTTTAAGTATAATTTTAGTATTGTTATTGATATATTATATTAATACGGGTAAATTTGAAGAACATTTAGTAAATTTAAATAAGCCTGAAAAAGGTCAATTAATTAAATTTAATTTTAATAGATCAAATAGTAACATTAAATTAAAAAAAAAATATAAACTTACAATAATGGCTATATTTAAAAATGAAGAAAAATATATGGAAGAATGGTTAGAACATCATATTAATCAAGGTTTTGACCAAATATTTTTATATTGTAATGATCCTGATATTAATAAATATCCATGTTTATTTAATGATAAATATTCTAATTATATAACATTAATAGATTGGACAAATAAAGTAAATAATGGTGTAAATACAATTCAACGTCAAGCATATACTCATTGTACAAATACATATGGTAAATATTGTCAATTTTTAATGATGATTGATTTAGATGAATTTGTTCATTGTCATAAAAATTTTGAAACAGTTTCAGAATATATAGATAGTTTATATAATAATTGGTCAAATATTAAATCATTTAAAATTCAAAGATATGATTTTGGTTCTAATGGTCATATTTCTCGTCCAATTGGTTTATTAATGGATAATTATACAAAACATGAAAAAATATGTTCAAGTTATAAGGCATTAGCAAATTTAGATTTTGTAAATACAAATGCACAATTTTATGGTGTACATGATTTCCCATATAATGAAAAATTAGGTATAATATATAATGAATATTTAAATTATTGGGAAGCTGGATATCCAAATACATGTAGAGAAAATGATATTAACGAAATACCACTAATTATTAATCATTATTATACTAAATCATATGATGAATACATTGAAAGATGTAAAATGTGGAAGGATGGAGGTGTAAATCCATGGGGATATAGAAAAAATTGTGATAAATTATTTAAAAGCAGAGATGTTAATGAAATAGAAGGATTTTAATTAAGATTAATTAATTATTTTTAATATATTAATTAATATTAATGAATACAACTACTTATGATTCCGATATTACAGATGATTCCGATTCGTTTGGACGTTCTGATAGTTGGTCAACATTATATGAAAATAAACATATAAAAAAATATAATGAAAATAAAAATGAAAATAAAAATGAAAATAAAAATGAAATTGTAACTTCAGAAGTATTTGAAAGACAAATAAATGAAACAATACAAGAAAAAATAAATAAAATATTTGAAAATATTCAAACTGTAATTGAGAATAAACAAATTATTACCAATAAAACAAATAATCATACACATTTTTTAAATGAAAATGAAAATGAAAAAAAACAAGATTTAGTTGATGAACCAATAATAAAAATAAAACAACAAAATACAATTGATGAATCAACATCATTAACACCAATAATAAAACCACAACAAACAACACAAAATGTTGAAACAAAAAAAAAGGCAAAATTCATATTTGAAAATAAAGAAATAATTAGTGAATCTAAACAAACAACATCAAATAAAAAGAAAGCAAAATTTATATTTGAAAATAAAGAACCAAAATCTATTTTAAAAAATAAAAATGAATTTATATTTGAAAATAAAGAACCAAAATCTATTTTAAAAAATAAAAATGAATTTATAAGTGATAATTTAAATAAAGTAACAATAGAAAAAATACAACGTCCTAAAAGTATAAATAAAAATATAAATATAAATGATAATAATTTATTAGATAATTTATTGTCTTCAGATAAACCAATTATAAATAAAATTAAATACATATCAAAAGAAAAAGAAAAAGAACAAGACATAGATTTAATTACATTTGATAATGTAATTGAAAATGTAGTTGAAAGTGAAGCAAAAAACATAATAACAAATGACGATTCACCAAATATATATAATTTATTTGATATATTTTATAAAGATGATAATATAGATAATAAAAAAAATATTTTTCCAAAAATTTAAGCAATTAAATTTAAAAATTTACGTTTCATTTGATGATAAATGAAAGATTTTAATTGATCTTTATATTCATCTAGATCCCATAAATTAATTTTTAAATTTTTACGAAATTTATCGATAGTGTTAGTTAAATCTGATTTTTTATAAAAATTATTTAAAATCCATTCAATTTTATCGTCGATTTCATTATTTTTAATTGTATTGGCTTCAGCTTCGCTAGCAGATTTAGCTAAACGATATTCACCTTTATTACCAACAATAAATTTAAATACTTTTGGATAATCATAGATCCATTTAGATTCTAATTTATTCCATATTTCAGAAAATATTTTTTTTTGTAAATTAATATCGGTATTAAGATCAGGATACTCAACATAGTAAGCATAATTGGGGAAAATAGTATTAAAAGTTAAATTAGGATCATAAAATACGACATTAGGATTAATCATAATTTCTGCAGGAGTTGGTATTAAAGAAACAGTATTAACAGTAGTAATAGTGGGAGTTAAAGATACAATTGGTGGAGTATTTAATATTGCTAAACTCATTTATATATATATACTAGAAAATTAATTATGAAAGGTGTTTTTTTATAAGTTTAAATATGTTTTTTTTGTAATCTTCTTTTTCAAAATTAAATTTTTTATTAATTGTTTTTATAATTTTAACACATTTTTCGTTGTTTACTTGATCATTATTTAATGATAATTTTATGATTTGTATCCATTTATCTATATTATCTTCAATAATATTACCATATGTAATAAATGCAAATTTAATTAATCTATCTAATGTATAGTCATTAATTTTATTGTCAGTTAAGTATTTGATAAAATCATCTATATTTTTAATTTTATAATATGAATGTAAATAACTTTTAATGTCGATAGGACTTTTAAAACAATATTTAAAATCATTATCAATAATTGGTTCTTGATTTGTTATCTTATATATATGATTAGTTTCTTTATTAAAATGATTTGTTGCACAAATAAATTGATCATTCATTAGTTCATTAGTTGTAACTTTATACAAAGGTCCAACAAATGGATTTATAATTGGTATATACATTTTGTTGTTATCATTATCAATTTTAATATTAGTACATGGAGTTATACATTTTAATTCTGTATCATTTTGTTTATTCATTATTAATACAATAAATAAAAAAAATATATTATTATCTTATATATTAATTAAATGTCTAAATATAATAACTACATAAACTTTGCGAATATATCAAATAATAATATATCTTTAAAAGATGAAGTAGATATGGATAAAGAAATTTCATTATTAAATGGTTTTAATAAATTAGTTGAACAATTTAACAATGAAAGAAAACAAAATAACAAAGAAATGATGATTGAAATTACAAAACAAATGAGAGTTATTCATGGGAAAATAATTAAATTATTTTATGAAAAACTTAACTTACAAGGTAAAATAAATTATGAAGAATATTACTTATTAAGTACATTAGATACATCTTTTATTAAAATCAGAAAAATTATCAAAAAATGTGAAAAACATATTTTAAATGTTGAAAAATCAAACCAAAGTAATGATTCAGAATCAGAATCAGAAAGTATAAACCCTAATATTGTATCAGATGATAATGTAAATTTAGTATTAAAACAAAATAATATTAATGTAAATTCGGTATTACCAACAATAGTATTATTTTATGGAGAATGGTGTGGTCATTGTAAACAATTTAAACCAATATGGAATGAATTTGAAAAAATTACAAATAAAGAATTTATAAATGTAATTAAAACAGATAGTGAACAGTTAATGACTAAATATGACATTCAAGGTGTACCAACAATTAAATATTTTGATAATAAAGGTAGAATAATTGAATATAATGGTGAAAGATCAGTAAATGGTTTATCAGATTTTGTAAATCAAATTTTTAAAAAACCAATATCAAAACCTTTAGCTAATTAAATTATTTTGGTATATTAATAAAATTTTGATTATTCAACATAAAATATAGAGGGATTACAATATAATAACTTAATAATACATCAATACTATAATGATTTCTTGTAATAATTATACCAAAAGCATACATAATTTGTGCTATTGATAAAAATACCATTTCAAAATTATCAAATATTTTATAGTTATATGCAACTAATAATATTAATAAAGTAAATGATGTATGTCCACTAAATATTTTATCATAACAATGTCCAAATAATAAGTTATACCATGATATATTATGTGGATTACATGTAATATCAGATCGTGGCATATCAGTTACCAATAATGCCAAAGATCTTAAAATAATAATAACAGAAAAACAATAGACAAAATGAAATAATATATTGATTTTGTTATTTCCATCAGAATATTTCTTAAAAATAATTAAAATAAATGGAAATAACAATAAATCTATATATTGTGAATATTTACTTAAACTATCTGTATTTGAGTGAACAATATCATATAATGGTTTTCTATAAAAATTATTATTGCTTTTTATTCTTAAATGTGTAATATAAGTAGCATATATATGGATTAATATTGCAATAAAAATAATTAACATATATATTATATTATGGAAAATATATATTTTAATATAAGTAAATTATTAAATTTTGATAAAATCAAGGGTAAAGAATATAATATTGGTGATACTTATATTTTAGATGAACCACAAATAACTAAACTAATTATTAAATTAATTAATAATAATTATCTTTATTTTAATGATAACACTATTAATAATATTAGATCAGCATATATTATGATTAATATTGTTAATGATTTATTTACCGTTTATAATTTAAATACTGATATTATAAATAATAACAAAGAAAATAAATTTATTGTAATTATTTGTCACATACAAAACATGAGTCATACTACTGTATTTATTATTGATAATATTAATAAAAGACTAGTATATTTTGATCCTTATGGGATACGTAATGGTAATATTATTAAATATAAATTAATAAAAAAATATTCGAGACAAATAAAAAATCAATTAATTAATAATCATATAATATCTCC
>JACCDO010590633.1_pt1 | contig 13976 bp, 12 predicted proteins | sample 7446101 | NCBI WGS metagenome assembly JACCDO01 (sample SAMN15323440, study PRJNA562643) | freshwater metagenome | isolation source: river surface water | place: USA:Blue River Watershed | collected 2017-08-16
TCGGCCCTAAAATTCATCATATTAGATGAAGCCGACCGAATGCTCGACATGGGATTTTTACCAGATATTCAGCGCGTGTTGAAAGTACTTCCAAGAGAAAAACAAAGTTTACTTTTCTCAGCAACGATGCCAGATAATATTTTCAGTTTTGCATCATCAATTCTGAACAACCCGACGATCATCAACATTGCTCTGAGCAAGCCCCCCGCCAATGTCAAGCAAGGTGCATTTGTACTTTTTGACAACCAAAAAATTGGGGTACTTGTAGATTATCTCACACCCCGAAAGGAAAAAAGCGTGATCGTATTTAGCAGTCGCAAAGCTCAGGTCAGCGAGATTCAAAACATGCTCAAACGAAAAGGTTTTTCTTCATTGGCCATGTCTAGCGATCTAGAGCAATCTGAACGCGAGTTTGCACTGAATCAATTCAGAAACCAACAATGCAAAATTTTGGTAGCCACAGACGTCATGTCCCGGGGTATTGACATCAAGGGTGTCGATGTCGTTATCAATTTTGATGTTCCCGGCGATGCAGAGGATTATGTTCACCGCATTGGCCGCACGGGTCGTGCAGAGGCGGAAGGAGAAGCCGTCACTTTTATCGTACCTGAAGACCAATACAAATTCAAAAAAATAGAAACCCTAATTCAAACCACGGTTGAAAAACTGCCCATAGATCCCAAGTTTGGAACACTTCCAGAATACAATCCCAAAGCACAAAGCAACAAGAAAAAACCTTTCAAACCTTTCAAACGAAAGTCGAGATAATTCTTGACCTTTCCCCTTTCAGGTTTCTATTATCTTTGTGCCACCAAAAGTCAATGAACCCTTTTGGTCAAAACGTTCAATTTTTTATTCTTTTATTATGTCAAACAACTTGTCCAAAGACACGTACAGCAATGAACTGAGCGTGTATGTCAACCAAGAAAGAGCGGCCGTAGAATTGGCCCACATGGTTGGAAAACTATTGTTCGATAAGTCTATCGAATTGGTGCTATTTCGCAATCACCTTGCGGACACCCGAATCACTGAAATTCTTCGCCTGCACAAGTATGCAGCAGAAGTAGTAGCCAAACCCATCAGTGTATTCGACTCTGCTGAGTTGGCTGCAGAGCTGTACGAAATGAACTTGGCTCCTGCAAAAATCGACATCGGTAAATTGGCCAACGAATGGTCCAACTCCAGAGAGCATTACAAAAGTCAAAGAGAATTTTTAGAAGATAAATTACAAAACTTCATTGAAGAATCAGGCCATGAATTAGAACCCAGAGATGTGGTTTTGTATGGATTTGGTCGCATTGGTCGTTTGGCTGCAAGAGAACTTGTAAGACAAGCGGGAAGCGGACAGCAGTTGCGTTTGCGTGCCATTGTCACCAGAGAAAATGATGACTTGAGCATTAAAAAACGTGCAGCTCTTTTCGAGAATGATTCTGTGCATGGCCGATTCAAGGGAACTGTGGATACGGATTACGAAAACAAATGTTTGATCATCAATGGTCAACGCGTTTTCATGATTGGCGCCAAAGATGCTGCGTCCATTGACTACACTGCATACGGTATCAACGATGCTTTGGTCATTGACAATACAGGTGTTCTAAAAGACAGAGAGGCGCTAAGCGCACATTTAAAATCCAAAGGAGTGAGCAAAGTATTGCTCACGGCCCCAGGTAAAGAAGTGCCCAACATTGTTTATGGTATCAACCACCGTGATTTGGACATTGAAAATGAAACCATTTTCTCAGCAGCCTCTTGCACCACCAATGCCATTTGTCCAATATTAAAAACCATTCACGATTCATTCAGCATTGACAAGGGTCACATCGAAACGGTGCATGCCTATACCAACGATCAAAACTTGTTGGACAACATGCACAAGAAAAGCAGAAGAGGAAGAAGCGCTGCCATCAATATGGTGATTACGGAAACAGGAGCGGGAAAGGCCGTTACCAAAGTAATCCCCACATTGGCCAACAAATTAACTTCTAATGCCGTTCGCGTACCCACCCCCAATGGTTCCTTGGCCATCATCCACGCCTACGTTGACAAACCAACTACCAAAGAAGAAGTAAATGCAATGGTCAGAAAAGCTGCATTAGAAGGTGATTTGGTGAACCAAATTTTCTTTAGCATCAGCGAGGAATTGGTTTCAAGCGACATCGTTGGAAATGATTGCTGCAGTGTGTTTGATAGCCAAGCTACCATCGTTAGTCCTGACGGAAAAGGTGTCGTGTTGTACGTATGGTATGACAATGAATTCGGGTACACCAAACAAGTCATTCGCCTTGCGAAGTATGTCGCCAAAGTGCGCCGAAGCATGTATTATTGATTAAAAAACACATACAAAGGGCTCTTTCAAGAGCCCTTTTTTTTACCCTATCTTTATCACCATGAACAATAAAAATATTTTGAGAAGCATTATCGCCATCGTGATTGGTCTAATCGCGGGAATGTGCGCCAATATGGGTATTGTGACCCTATCTCCCATCATCATTGCTCCACCTCCGCATGTAGATGTTACTACGGTAGAGGGATTGCAATCCAATATCCATTTGTTGCAACCCAAACATTATTTGATGCCATTCTTGGCGCATGCATTGGGAACTTTTGTCGGTGCCTGGTTGGCGATAAAAATAGCCCGCTCCAATGAAAAGAACATAGCCCTTTTCTTTGGTATATTTTTTCTTCTCGGCGGCATCAGCGCATCTGCGATGATACCAGCACCTTGGTGGTTCAACACTGTGGATTTAATTTTGGCCTACATCCCCATGTCACTCTTGGCTTGGTATGTCGGCGCTAAAAAATAAAAAAGGGGCCTAGGCCCCTTTTTTTATTTCCTATATTCTTTATTTTTCTGTCTGCCCCACCTTCGCCATGGCCATCATCTCTCGCATGGTTTTCTGCATACCCTCCGTTGAACCATCCAAGAAAATCACATTGCCTTTGCCATATTCCGCAAAATTTTTAATGGCTTCTGTCCACATGGAGAACATAATCATGTTGGCATCCAAATTGGCCTCCTGCATTTCTCTTGCTGCATTCTGCATCCCGCGTGCCACTTCCTCTCTAAACAAAGCGACTCCCTGACCACGCAATTGAGCAGCTTCTCTTTCTGCCTGAGCCGCGATTTTAATGGCATTACCCTCCGCTTCGGCAGCCTTGGTTTTGGTGATCAACAAAGCCTGACCTTCATTCTCTGCAGCCGCCTTCAAATTGTTGGAGGCTACTACTTGACTCATAGACTTTAATATGATTTCATCAAAGGTGATGTCATTGATTTGAAGATCATGCAAGTGGTATCCCCATTGTTCTATGATGGTATCAATTTGCTCTTTGACATGATCAACAATTTCTCTTCGCAAACCCAGCACTTCTGCTTGCTTTTTGGTTGCCACAAAAGAACGAATATTACCCTCAATTGTTCGAATCAAAGCCTGCATCAAACTCTTGTCATCAATGAACTTAAAAGCAACTTTTTTGATCGTCTCTTCCTCTGCATCTTGCACACTAAACAACAGCATCGATTTAAAGTAAACGTTCGCTTGGTCATTGGTGACTGCTTGAAATTCCAATTCAACCGATCGATTTTGAGTAGATACCCGCTTGAATACGGTTTCAATAAAGGGTATCATAAAATTGAGACCCGGCCTAATGACTCTGCGGTATTTTCCAAAAATTGTCACAACAGCGACATTCCCTTGTTGTACTGTTTTCAAACCAAAAAACAATACGGCACCCACTAAGGCAATAATAATCCAATTCATGTTTTAAAATTTATTGAAAGATAGCGCAATAATGAATGTAAAATTAAATCACTCGCTATATTTGTAGGGCTTTAACTGGAATTGTGAAAAGGCTTAGTGTACTAACATTTGATTACGAAATATTCTTAGATGGTCAAAATGACCTTGAGCATCTCTTTACCAAAACCCAAAAGCTCACCGATATCGCGAATCATCAATCCATTCCTCTCTCATTTTTTGTAGACATCGCCTATTTGGAGGCTTTGGAAAGAAGTGGGTTGATTCAAGAACGAAAAAAAATAAAAGACCAACTCAATTGGCTGCTATCCTGCGGACATGAGCTGCAATTTCATTGGCATCCCCATTGGATCACCAGTCAATGGAATTGGGAAAAAAACAGGTGGGACTTTAACAAATCTGACTATTCTTGGAATGGGTTCGTTAAGAATCATGGTCACGAAAGTATGAAGGCTGCTTTATCGCGTTGCTTACAAATTTTCAAAGAAGAATTCAATACAGTTCCTTGTGCTTTCCGCATGGGAGGCTTGGCCATCGAAGACCCTCAACATTACCTTTCCACCATTTCTGATTTGGGATTCAGCATTGAATCCTCCGTATTTCCTGGATTTTACAAAGACTGTCAATACTTTACGACAGACCATCGTCAAACACCAAACAAATCTCACTGGAGAATTGATAAAGAGTCTGGTTGTTTCAAAGAACAAAAGAATGGTGTTCTGACGGAATTCCCTGTTTCCCAAGCCTACACCAAAGATTTGGACTTCTTCAAAAAAGCCAGCCTGTCCCTTAATTTCCGATGGCTAAAATGGAGCTCACAAGAGGAAGAAGAAGGACATGGTCAATCACCCATGAATTTGGGTGTCAAAAAAGAAATACTTCCTCGAACAGCATCACTGGACAAAGCAGATCGCGCAACAAAAATGTTGTTTCGATCACTCACTGAACAAATATGGGAGAACGGCCACGAATTTGTCATTTGGTTAAATCATCCAAAAAGCTTAAATCTATACAGTTGGTCAGCCTTGCGGGACTACATTGATTGGGTCAAGAACAATAGTGGACAATTCGTAACCATCGAAACGTTGAGAAATAAAATATGAAAAATCTACTCTTTATCGCCTATCAATTCCCTCCAACCGGGGGCGCAGGAGTAAGGAGAAGCATTCAGTTCGTTCAACAGCTGCCCAATTTCGGATACCAGCCCATAGTGGTTACCGTTGAATCTCAAGCTATCCGCGAACTCGGTAAACCGAGTGATTGGAAGGGTCTAGAAAACATCCCTCCCAATACAAAAATTATTGGTCTACCATCACGTATTCATCCAAACCTGATTCATTGGCTGCAACGAATCAAAGTATATCGATTGGTTTGGTTTTTTCTTTACCCTCTGTTTTGGGAACGTGGCGCCCTCTGGCCCCTTTTTGAAAGAAAACGCATTGCCAAAATTGGCATCGAAAACAACTGTAAAATCATTTACACCACGAGCGGTCCTTATTTTACTATCCTCTTGGGGTGGTGGCTTAAAAAAAAATATGGCTTTCGTTGGGTAGCAGACATACGAGATCCGCTTACAGAAAGCTACGCCTACTCATTCCCTTCCAAAATACATTGGTTCATTACCAAATGGATCGAACACCGCTTGCTTAAAACTGCAGACCATGTTGTCGTCAACAACTTAGAAGTTAAAAAACTATATACAGAAATTTATGGTTTCCCAGTCAACCGAGTAAGTGTCATTCATAACATCATTGCGCATGATTAAAATAGGGTATGCTGGAATATTACAGCACTTTACAAAGACCGAAAAAAACTGGAAAACGAATCTAAAGAATTTAATTTGGACATTTCGCCCAAATTCAATTGACCCCAGTTATCGATCTCCACTAGCCCTTTTTCGTGCTTTAGTATTTTTAAAAGAGAATCACGGAATCCATGCAGACCACATTCAATTTCACCTTTGGGGGAATATTGATCCTTTCTTTAAAGCCTGTGCTCAAAACATGGGATTGAATGAATCGGTCATCATCAGTGGATACCGCTCTCATCAAGAGACCATCACCTCATTAAACCAAATGGACATCCTATTTCTACCGCTTGAAAAATCCAATTCAGAACACCACCGCAATCTCTTTGTGCCCAGTAAATTGTTTGAATACATTTCTATTGGCAAACCCATTCTAGCCATTTGTGAACCTTCCGAAACGCAAGAGATTCTGATGTCATCTGGACTTGGAATTCATCACACTCCGGAAAATGAAAATGAGTTGATCAATAACCTGCATCAACTCATTTTAGACCCAACCTTGCTTAAAAACTATAAAAGAAACGATGAAATTCTCCAGCAGTTTTCAGCCAAAACAGCGACCGAAAAATTGGCTAACATATTAAATCAGTTTTAGATTTTTATCTTATTGCTTTTCCATACAACCAAAACCACCAAACCCACCAACAGGACAAGATAAAATGCACTTTCTCTCTTCGACTCTTCGTTCAACATTCCATGAACTGCTGAAGGAATAACAACCATTGGACTTACTTCTCCCTTCTTCAATTCTCCATCAGGTGTTTCTTCATAAATAGGCTCTTTCCACTCATCAGGAATGTTAGAAAGGTAACGATCAAACTCAGTCATGTATGCCTGCGCGGCTTTCATGTGATGGCCACAAAGTGCGTAGTATTCATCCAACTCCAACTTTCTTTTATTGTGCAAAGCAATCAAATATTCTTGACCCTCAGGGCAACCAAAACCCTCGTATGCGGGTGCCGGGTTGGTGACCACGTAACGAGCTTGATAATGCTCTGAATTCGGGGTAACTTGGAATTGCAAATCCGCTGGAAAATGAGACTCGTCATAACGCACATGCATACGCGTAAAAAAGATATTACTCCAATTGGCATTCACACCCGCCATTGTAAAATCCTGATTGATCGGCGGAGGACCAACACAAGGATCACATTTCATTCCTCCCCATGACGGCGTTACGTTCCATGCGTACTCCAAAAAGACCACATTCTTCCCTTCTTTTTGCCACTGATTCTCGAACAAACGCTTGTAGAAAGGTCCAAAATCTTGCTTTACACCTAAGGGTATATTCCTATCAGTTGGCAATTTCACTGTGCGATAATTGGTACACTCAACCCTTCCCGTTCTGGTAAATGCATATACAATCATATCCTGAGAACCGTTGCTATTGGCCATTCCGAGACGCAAGGGCAACATAAACTTTGGATGATTGAAACGCACTTGTATCGGACGCAATTGATCAAAACCTGCTTTTTTCATTTCTTCCAAATTGACTTTTACAACAAAAAACTTCATGTTGCTCTTGATATAAGGAGCCAAGACTCTCTCCGCTTTAGCTGGAATCTTGTAACCATTGTCCGTTAACCAATTTTTAAGTCCATTGCTCTCATTTGCAGACAGCAATAAGATGTCATATTCACCAACTGTATACTGCGCCTCGATGGTAACTCCGTATTCTTTTTTTGCCAATGACTTTACACGCAAATTCGTCGATTCATCCATGTTGACGGATGTAGGATAAGCCATATCTTTTTCCTCAATATATTGTCGCTGACAGGGGTTAGAATCATAATACTCTGCCAATCTTGGAGATGAATACGCGTCTAGACGATCAAATATCCCACGGTCTACAATAGAGATGTCTTGTCGAGCCAATACCACAGGCACTGGAACTACCATGGCAAAATCCTTAACATCGCCTTTGAAATCACTGCCCATGGTAATCACAGTATACTCCCCATCACGCACCAATATCACCTCACTCTTGTTGTTAAAAAGGGTCGCATCTGCCTTGGCCACATAGAAGCCGCAAAATGCCCAAGTTGAAGCAAAGGCCAATAAGCCAATTGCCGTCATCATCATTTTTTTTGTTTTCATACGATATTATTTAAATTAATTACTAAAAAATTACTTGATCCATTTCCAATGCTCAGTTGGAAAAAAACGATTGATGAATGGAACCAAAGGTGTAAGCATCAGCAGTGACCAAACTGCCGCTGTAGGAATAAACTTAAAATGTTGCAAGTAAAAAGTGAGTATACCCAAAAACACTGCCCATACTCTTCTCACCCATCTGCGCTGCGGCGTAGTCATGGGATCTGTTATCATAAACATTGTGTACAACCAAAAAGATCCCATATTAAACTGATGCCACCAAACCCTCCATTCCCAGCCCAAATACCATGAAAATCTAATCCAGCACAATAAACCCAAAGTTGCCCCAAAAAACAACGCAGTGTCCCAGCGTTGAGCGGATTTAAGAACCAAAAGTCCCATCAACACGATTAATCCCACAACCCACAAATGATGATCCCATTGCGCTGGAGAAATCCATGCCTGATCACTAAGCAAGACCAAAACTGCAATCCCAAAATTGGCTGGATTCCAAAAATGATATCCCTTGTACTTAAAAACAAATTTTTGACCAATGGCCAAGGCCGCCGCCGTGACCATCATCAATGGATGATTGACCCGCAACAACAGCGATAAACCCAAACCAGTAATCAATGCACTTCGCAAACTATTGGGCTGCGCCAAACCAAAATGTATGGCCAGCATCTGAAAGGCCACGCTGGAAGAAATAGCCAACAAGAACAAGGGAAGATGCACAGACCAACCCATTAAAAAAATACCCGAGAATAAGAAAATGGATTGCCCTATAATTTGAAAATAGCGACTATCTGACCGTAGTGTTTTCCAATACAACATCTTGTTTTTTTGATGCTGTACCCATCACTGCGCATTTCGTTCATTAAGAATTCGAAAAAACTTGAGAAAGGGCTTTCAATGAAGAATCCATCTCGTCAAAACTCACTGAACGATACCCTTCAGGGCGAGCAAAAACAGAAGGATCCTGCTTTTCAAAAACTACTTCAGCTGCTCGCAACTTCATGCGTTTCCCATATAAATTCACCTCATAGCCCATCAATACACCATCCAATCCCTCAAATTTGTTCCACCAATTGTTGTCTTTTGGACCAAATGCCTTGGTAGAGTACAACTCAATAGTAGGTAAGCTATCAATTAAAAAATGAGCAATGGTTTTTTCACACTTAAAACCTGCAATCTCCATGGTTTCATCAGTCTTCTCTAAACGAACATCTGGATATCGTTTCAGCCAATCATGTATATTCTGATGTTGCATGTGAATGACTTGCTTATCCCCGTATGACTTGAAATAATGAGAAAAGAACTCATCTTTTTGACCCACAAAAAAATCAGTAGTCACCACATTGTAAGCAGACGACAATACAGCATGCGCCTCATTTTCATTGAAATAAAACATCATCTCTTTGGGATAAAACTGAGCCATCAAACCCGACTCGTTTGGAAATGACACTTCGTATCGAATATACCCCTCTTTTTTATTCTTAAAAAAAGGCAACTTGTTCTCGCCACATCCCAACATTAACAAAAGCATAGGAATAATTACTCCTAGCTTAATCTTGTACATTCGTATTTTCACAGCGCTAAAATACGCCAATATATGCTTAGAAATATCCCACAATCAACGCCGAATATATTAATGACTGAGCCCATTGGATTTTGTTTCAATCCAGAAACAGCTGAATCCAATGTATTCCAAAAAAATTTAGGTATTTCAGCCCAAGAAAGTGAACTTCTAGCCAGAAGGGAGTTTGATGTTTTTGTAAATCAACTGACCGATAAAGGTGTATATGTGATTGTAGCCCAAGGATCCCCTGAGATGCCGGATGCGGTTTTCCCAAATAATATTTTCAGCACCAATATTGACGGGAAGTTTTTCTATTTTCCAATGGCCAATAGCAATCGGCGGTTGGAAAGACAAATCAAATACCATGATATATTAATCAATCATGGATTTGAAATTTACGACCTCATTGATTTATCTCACCTCGAATCGCAAAATCAATTCCTTGAAGGAACAGGGAGTATGGTCATGCATCATCCCTATCAACAATTATTCATGACCCTTAGCAATCGATCAAATTTCGAAGCGCTATCAGTATTTCATTCCCACCAAGGCTATTTAACCATGGTACTGGAAGCCTTTGATGAGCTAAACACCGCGATCTACCATACCAACGTTGTCATTTCTGCAGGTCGCCAATGGATCATCGCATGCCTCGAGGCGATAAATAATCCGGATAGAATTCGCAATTGGTGTTCCAGTTGCAACATTGAGCTGATCGAAATTTCAAGGCATCAAATGAATCATTTTGGAGCGAACGTTTTAGAAGTCCGTGGACACAACGGCCCAATTGGTGTCATTTCGGAGACTGCATGGCAAACCTACAGTCCCCAACAAAAAAGGGCCTGGGAAAAATACCTAGAGCCCTTAATTGTATCCATTCCTACCATTGAAACCATCGGTGGCGGAAGTGCCAGATGCATGATAGCAGAAATTTTCTTACCTCATATCTCGTCAAAAATCAATTCCAACTTTTGATCATCGATCACCTTGGTTAAATTGATTTTGGCATAACGCATCCTACCCAAAGCAGTATTGATACTGATGTCCAATTGCTCTGCGATTTCTTTGAAACTCATGTCAAAATATACACGCATCAGAACAATCTCCTTTTGATCATCCGGCAAATAAGCCAACAATTTGCGCGCAACCTCGAGCACTTCTGCCTTAACAACAGCCTGTTCCGCGTTCAAATGACGATCACCAACAAAGTCCAAAGGATTGTAATCATCATTACCGCGTTTCATGGGCATCTTCTTCTTGGCACGGAAGTAATCGATACATAGGTTGTGCGCTATACGCATCACCCATGGCAGGAACTTTCCCTCTTCATTGTAGCTGCCTGATTTCATCGCATAAACCGCCTTCATCAATGCATCCTGAAAAATGTCCTCTGCTACCGCGCGGTCTCTCACAACAGAAAGCACTTTACCAAAAATCTTGGATTGATGTCTCTTGAGCAACACAGCAAAAGCTGTTTCATCACCTTGCAGGTAATTTTTGACCAATAACTCGTCCGGGGTTTGTTGATTGTAACACATGATGACCTCCTTTTTTTGGGTTAAACAAAAAATTAAAAAAGTAGAGGTCTATTCGATAGGCGTGTTACTCTGATTTGATTATAATCACGAATATACAAATAATCTTGTAAAAAAAAAACAATACGCAAAAAAAACTGAACTTGCCTGTTGTTACTTTGTTCTTTGGATAGTCATGAAGCAAGGTAAGAACATCAAGATCGAGGGAGCCCGAGTCCACAATCTTAAAAACATCAATGTCGAAATTCCCAGGAGATCACTCACTGTGATTACCGGACTAAGCGGATCTGGAAAAAGTAGCCTTGCCTTTGACACCCTTTTTGCAGAAGGACAAAGGCGCTATGTCGAAAGTTTAAGTGCATATGCCCGTCAGTTCTTGGGAAAATTGGACAAACCTGATGTGGATAGGATTACTGGAATTAGTCCTGCCATTGCCATTGAACAAAAAGTTACCTCCAGAAGCTCTCGCTCTACCATTGGCACGAGCACCGAGATTTACGACTACCTAAAATTGTTGTACGCCCGTTTGGGCAAGACGTACTCTCCTGTATCAGGCGAAGAAGTCAAACACGACACAACCACTGAGATAATCGATTGGTTAAAAAAGAAATCGGGTGAACGAATACTCATCTTGGTGGAACTCAAAAATCAATGGAATGCCCAAGCCCTGATGCAAAAAGGATATTCGAGGGCGTGGAATGGTCAAGAACTCGTAGATATCGAATCTTGGACAACACAGGATGCTGTTCCATCGCATTTGATGATTGACCGGTGGGTGGTGGACATGGCGAATGAGGATGAATGGAACAGAATTGCCGATTCCATCGAATCCGCTTTCAACGAAGGCAACGGAGAGTTCTGTATTTATCTCTTCAGCAAAAAAAATTACTTTTCATTTTCGAATCGTTTTGAGCGTGATGGAATGACCTTTGAAATTCCAAGTGTCAACTTTTTTTCCTTCAATAATCCCATAGGTGCGTGCAAAAAATGCGGCGGATTTGGCAGCATCATTGGCGTTGATGAAAATTTGGTAGTCCCTGACAAACGAATGAGTGTCTATCAGGATGCAATTGTCTGTTGGAAAGGAGAGAAAATGAGCGAATGGAAAGAGCAACTTATAGCAGGATCAAAAAAAGCCCAATTTCCCATTCATAAAGCATACAAAGATTTAGACAAAAAAGAATGGGACATGCTATGGAATGGCACGCCCTATTTTCACGGAATCTACGACTTCTTTCAATCTTTAGAAAGAGAAGCTTACAAAATACAATATCGTGTCATGCTTTCCAGATACCGCGGCAAAACCAATTGTCCGGAATGTGAAGGCACGCGCCTAAGAAAGGATGCGGGATATGTAAAGATTCAGCATAAGAATTTAATGGAGTTGGTTAAAATGCCCATTCATGAACTCAAGCATTTTTTTGAGCACATCAAGTGGAACAAACACGACTGGGAAATCGGAAAACGCATGGTAACTGAAATTCAAAGCCGACTCCAATTCTTAATGGATGTTGGCTTGGAATATTTAACACTAAACCGATTGTCCAGTACACTCAGTGGGGGGGAAAGTCAACGTATCCATTTGGCCACCAATCTGGGCTCCTCATTGGTCGGTTCCATATACATCCTAGACGAACCCAGCATTGGTCTTCACCCCAGGGATACAGAAAATTTGATCAAAGTACTGAAACAACTCAAAGACCAAGGAAACACCGTCATCGTTGTAGAACATGATGAGAAGATTATGTTAGAGGCCGACTATGTCATCGACATGGGGCCGGAAGCAGGTTTCAAAGGCGGAGAAGTTGTTTTTTGTGGCAACGGAAAAGATTTGCTCAAAAATAAAAAATCACTTACCGCTCAGTACCTCAGCAAAAAATTGTCCATTCTGCGAAAGAAAAATAGCCCCATTGGAAAAGACTTTATTCGATTGGAAGGAGCACACGAACACAATTTGCAGCACATCGATATCCAATTTCCGCTGTATGCATTAACCGCCATAGCAGGAGTTAGTGGAAGCGGAAAGTCCACCTTGATCAAAGACATTTTGTATCCGGCTCTGGCTCAACATGTGGGTGAACCTGTTCCGGGATCCAATAAATTCAGTCAATTAACAGGAGCCTTAAAACGCATCGATCAAGTAATATTCGTTGATCAAAACCCCATAGGTCGCAGCTCCAGAAGCAATCCCATCACCTACCTCAAGGCCTATGATGAGATTAGGGACATATTTGCCTCACAACCCGCCTCAACAGCCAGGGGTCTTACAGCCTCGCATTTTTCATTCAATGTCGAAGGAGGAAGATGTGAGGCTTGTCAGGGTGAGGGAGTTCAGACTGTTTCCATGCAATTCATGGCAGATGTCCAATTGGTTTGCGAGCAATGTCATGGCAAAAGATTCAAAGACGAAGTCATTGAAGTAGAATACAAGGAAAAAAACATTGCGGAGGTTTTGGCCATGACGGTTGACGAAGCCGTTGTATTCTTTGACCACCCTACATCAAGAATCCATAAAAATCTCATCAACAAATTAAAACCGTTACAGGAAGTAGGAATGGGATATGTAGGACTAGGACAAAGTTCGAGCACCCTCAGTGGAGGGGAAGCCCAGCGCATCAAGCTCGCCAGCTTCCTATCCAAGAAGAATCAAAATTCGACACTGTTCTTTTTTGATGAACCCACCACTGGATTGCATGCGCATGATGTGGCCAAGTTGATGAGCAGCTTCGAGGCTTTGCTGGCAGATGGACACACCATCGTCACCATAGAACACCACACAGATGTCATCAATTGTGCCGATTGGTTGATTGAACTGGGTCCCGAAGGGGGCAATAAAGGCGGACAATTGATTTACCAAGGAACTGTTAAAGAAGCCAAAAAGAAAGGATCGGGATCCCTTACCGCTCAATATCTACCCATAGATAACGTTTCAGCATCATGAAAACAATTTTAGGAATCATCGCTACCCTGCTCCTAACACAAATGGGGTGCAAAGGACAAAATCAAACTGCACCGACAGAAGCAAATTCAAAAACCAATGTTGACATTAAAAACAACGAAATGAAAAAAACAGAAGACGAGTGGAAAAAAATACTCACGCCTGAGCAATACCGTATCCTCAGAGAAAAGGGAACTGAAAGAGCATTCTCTGGCAACTTTTGGAATCACCATGAAGTTGGCATTTACAAATGTGCTGGATGCCA
>JACCDO012024138.1_pt1 | contig 13974 bp, 16 predicted proteins | sample 7446101 | NCBI WGS metagenome assembly JACCDO01 (sample SAMN15323440, study PRJNA562643) | freshwater metagenome | isolation source: river surface water | place: USA:Blue River Watershed | collected 2017-08-16
AGCGAAACCCATCACCCCCACCAAAAACAAACCCCATCCGGGGTTGGGGGGAGTAGTTGGGGCAATGCCTTACCAGGATGGAGGCGTTATAGATGCGTAAAAGAACTACGCGGGCTAAGTTGGGTCGCTAGGTTCGGCGTTCGAGAGTTCAGATCGGAGCTTTGCGATCTCAAGTTCCAATTTTGTTAGCTGGAGTGATTCAAATTTGTCGTCACGCACCTGTTTTGGGTACCACATCTGCGCCCCAGCCCAACTTAGAACAATTCCCACTACAAGGGAAATAATAATTAATCCCCCAGCAAAATCTTCGTTGTTTTTTGTAAGTTCAACAAGTCTCTTGTTCATGGCAAGTAAGTCATTGTCAACCTTACTTCGTTCCGCCTTGGCCTCAAGGAATACAATAGTTTCTGAATATTTGATTTTCTTTTCTAGCGAGCTCGTATAGAGCGAGACGAGTGCAAAAATTGAAGAAATAATCAACGCAAGGCCGAACAAGCATGAAAACTTGTAAATATTGTCAGTTGGTATAGCTAAAGATGGGCGCATTTGTTTATAGGCCTACTGTTATGAAAAAAATTGGTAGGACAATTGTAATTGGATGCTAATTTTACTTCCTTTATCCATACCGTCTAAATATAAAGGTTGCAATCATGCTAATAAGAAAAGCCGATATGAACGCCATGACACGAAACCCGTGCATGGATTCGAGTAAAAAGCTTGGATCAAATAACTGCTCTACCACTTTGTCTATTTTGCTAACTAGGTAGCCCGAGGTGAATACCCCGAACGTTTGTGCATATTCGGTGAACTTCGTTTTTTCATCATCCGAGTATGGGGAAAGTAATATCCCAAAAAGCCATCCAAAAGCTAGACCCAAAAGCACTATCATCTCATTCAAGATTGCGGGGGCAATTTGGGATTCACCTGTTACCTGTATAGCTAGAAAAACCAAACAGCCGACAAAGGATATGGCAATAATCCCAGAACCCCAAAGTTTATAATTGAAAGTCATTTTTTTCTCAAAAAATATAGGATCAGCCCGCGTAGCCCAACATTCCCCATAAATCAAACATCCCTGTTTGGCTTCGTACCTCTGCCAAACCCAATTTCATTTTATCATAGCATTAGCATTATCTCGAAAGCGCAATCCAAGGCATTGGTATCCAAGAGGTAGCCGCTCCCGGCAAGCTATCCCGTGCGACATCCAGTCCGCGTAGGTTGGGCTGACGGCAGGAAGCCCAACATTCCCCACAAATCAAACATCCCTGTTGGGCTTCGTGCCTCTGCCCAACCTACGCCTCAAAACCCCTGAAACCACAAATCCAACACCGCTGTGATTTCTTGGCGAAAGCCATCGAGGCTGCCAAGGGGTTTGTTCAGGACTTTTTCCGGGACGGCGGCTCGCTCCGCTAGCACCAGCACCAGAAATCGCCGCAATCCGTGACAAATTCCACACTTTGTCGGAAAAAATCTGACACAAATTGCGGAATATCTATAGTTCCGCTTAAGAATTTCTCTTACAATCCGTTATAACTTAAGTATTAAGCAATCAACTAACCAAAGTACGGATTGGGGCTTTTTGCTCGGAAGTGGGGGATATTCATGCAGATCACGAAACTGTTAGCCGGTGTGGCGTTGTCTTGTGCGGCTTTGGCGGCGCAGGCGGGGATTAGTTTTTCCTTGTCCCAGTCCAGCACCACTTCTCAGGTCGGCGCTTCGGTGTTGGATCTGGGCACCTATGCCGTGAATAACAGCGGTGCCGTGCAAACCACCTCCTCTAATTCGCAGGTGTTGCTCACGGGCACCACTGATGGCGGCTTGGGTTACACCATTCAGGGCGGCGCGTTGTACAACGCCACCACGGGTATCTCCGGCTATTCCGCTCGTCCGGCAGGCACGGCGGCGGGCTCGACTTGGTATTCCACGGGCACGTCGGGCCAAACTTCCCCTGGCACGGTGTCTTTCTCTAACGGCATTGATTATTTCGGTTTGCTGTGGGGCTCGCCTGACACCTATAACTCTTTGAATTTCTACAACGGTTCCACCTTGGTGGGATCTTTGACCGGCACGGATTTGAACACCCTGCTCCAGCAGCCCGGCTTTTCTAATGGCAATTGGAGCTCTGGCGTGTATGTGAATGCCTTTGCCACCGGCTCTGATTTCTTTACCTCGGTGCAATTGGTATCCACCAGCAACGCCTTTGAAGTGGCCAATATGAGCGCCAAGAAGCTGCCGGAACCGGCCACCTATGTGTTGGCCTTGCTGGGTATGGCCGTGGCGGTGCGCAAGAGCAAAAAAGCCGCCTAATTCGCGCCACTTTCCACTACAAAATCCCTCCAGTGTCACGCTGGGGGGATTTTTTTATGCGTGTCCTGCGGTGGAGCCGCTATGCTGCCACGGCGGGCGGGGTTGTATTGCAGCCCATTTGCGTCCCGCAACCCCATAAACGTGGTTTTTGCTGGCATTCCAAGGAGGTGGATCATGGCGTATTCCCGTGTGTTGTTACTGGGTGGTAGTGGTTTTTTGGGCTCGGTATTAGCAGAGCACTTGTTTCGTCAGGGCTGCCGGGTGCGCATTGCCACGCGCCGCCGCAGCCGGACGATGAATAGCAGCCTGCTGCCGACGGCGGAATTGGTGGAGGGCAATATCCACGATCCAGCGGATTTGCGCCGCCTGCTGCGGGATCAAGACGCGGTGGTGAATTTGGTGGGGGTGTTGCACGGCGGACAAGGGCGGCCCTATGGCCCCGGTTTTGCCCGTGCCCATGTGCAATTGCCCACGCTGCTGGCCCAAGCCTGTGTGGACACGGGCGTCAGGCGCTTGCTGCATGTTTCGGCTTTGCACGCGGATGAACGGGGCCCGAGCCAATACTTGCGCTCCAAAGGGGCCGGTCAGGCGACTTTATTGGCACGGCGGGACGAATTAGCGGTGACGATTTTTCAGCCGTCGGTGGTGTTTGGGCCAGGGGATTCGTTTTTGAATTTATTCGCCCAATTGCTGACACGCTTGCCGGTGTTGGCCTTGGGCGGCGCGCATGCACGCTTTCAGCCGGTGTATGTGGGCGATGTGGCCCAAGCCATGGTGCGCAGCCTGAATGATGCCCGCAGTTTTGGGCAGTGCTATCCCCTGGTGGGGCCGCAGGTGTATCGCCTAGACGAATTGGTGCAGCTCACCGGCCAGGCCTTGGGCATCACGCGCCCCATTATTCCCCTGCCCGATAGCGCCGCCCGGCTGCTGGCCAGCCTGATGGCCCTGCTCCCCAATCCGCCCATGACTACGGACAATTTGGATTCCATGACGGTGGATTCGGTAGCCCCCCTGTGCCCCCTACCCTTCGGCCTCACGGCCACGCCTTTAGAAGCGATTTTGCCCTTGTACATTCGCCCAGCACATCCCTGGGATCGCTTCCGCGCCAAGGCACGGCGCTAGGTAGAACACGCATTCTGTAGGGGCGAATCCATTCACCCCTACAGGGGGTGTCAGCCGCTTTTAGGACTACAACAACACATCCGTGCGCAGGCCTTGGTAGTCGGGGATGTCGGCGCCGCTAATGCGCACGGGCAAGGTGACGATGGGATTGGGGTAGTCGGGCATCAGCACTTCCGGCAGCAGTACCGATTCCGCCCCCACCTGCTCGGCTTCGGCAGCGCCCAGCACCACCCCCATGCGATCCACCCGAGGGCTGTAATGACCTTGCTGGAGACAGCGTTCAGGATGGGCGATGGCTTCCACCACCACGCGCAGGTAGTCGTCTAGGGAACAGGGGGCCGCCAAGCAGGCTTGCAGGCGCTCATCGAGGGCGCTGATGCGGTCTTGGGTGGCGCAGTCCACCGGCGTAGGCAGCTTAGGCAACACACCCGGTTCCAGATTGCCGTGGTACTGGGCTAGCGCGACAAAGCGCTCTTGCAACAAGTGGGCGGCCAAGTCGCCGTTGTGATTTTTTAAGGCCGTCACCGCCGCTAAGGCGCGCTGCACCACATAGGTAAAAGCGCTGCGCTTGATTTGGATGAGGCTGTCCGTAGGCGAACTGCTCAGGGCCAAAAGGCGGTGCTCTTTGAAATTAAGCACCGTTTGCGGCACGTCATTTTGCAGCACCTCGCCCATCATCTTCATGCCCAGCACATGCTTTTCTTCACGCTTGGCGGTGAGCACGCCGTAATACTCGGACGCGAAAGGCTGGTCGGCTTTGAGCTGGCGCAGCTCTGGGCTCGTACGCAGCAAGTCGGTGATGGCATCGGCGCGGCTAAACAGCAAATGTACACGGGCATCCGCCGCAAAATTGGCGCGGGTTAAGGCCACGGGCTCCCCTAACTGCCCCGCCATATGGCGTACATGGCGCAGGGTGTTCTGGGTGGCCTCGCGCAAGTGCTCTTGGTAATGGGGCACGGCGCGCAGGCGGGGATCGGTGCCATCCACCACCGCTTCAATGGCAGCCCCCAGTAGGCGCTGTTCGCTATCCGCCGGGGCGGGCTCCATGAAGCTAAACAGTTTGAACAACCATTCAAACATGGGCCGCACCTCCCCAAGGCTGCGTGATAAACCCCGCTCAGTGCTCTGAGCAGGTTTGATAGACCGTGGGATCAGCGACCCCGGCCTCGGCAAAGCCTTCCCGGCGCAGGCGGCAGGAATCGCAACAACCGCAGGCCCGGCCTTGGGCATCGGCTTGATAGCAGGACACGGTGAGACTGTAATCCACCCCCAAGGCCACCCCTTGGCGAATGATGTCGCCCTTGCTCAGAGCAATCAGCGGCGCATGCACACTCAGGGGCGCGCCTTCCACAGCAGCTTTGGTAGCCAGATTGGCCATGGTCTCAAAGGCTTGGATGTATTCGGGGCGGCAATCCGGGTAGCCGGAGTAATCCACCGCATTCACGCCCACATAAATATCCCGCGCTCCCAGCACTTCCGCCCAAGCCAAGGCCAGGGACAGCATGATGGTGTTGCGCGCTGGCACGTAGGTGATGGGAATGCCCGGTTGCACCCCTGCTGTGGGCACGTCTAAGCGGGTATCGGTCAGGGCCGAGCCGCCAAATTGGGCCAGATCAATGCTCATGATGCGGTGCTCTTGGGCACCCAAGGCCTGAGCCACCCGCTGGGCCGCCGCCAATTCGGCGTTATGGCGTTGCCCATAGGCAAAGGACAAGGCGTAACACTGGCAACCCGCCGCACGGGCAATGGCGAGGGTGGTGGCGGAATCCAAGCCACCGGACAATAAAACAACCGCAGGACGGGACATAAGCCGCTTTCCGTGAAAACAAAAATGCTGTTCCGGTTAGCGACCTTGTTCGTCGCCCCAAAGCAGCTTGTGAAGTTGAACTTGCATGCGCACCGGCAGCCGGTCGGCCACGATCCACTCCGCCAATTGGCGCGGCGCTAAAGAGCCCTGCACAGGCGCCATAAGCACCGGGCAGCGCTCATGAAGACGCTGCTCCCACAGCAGGGCCTTGGCCCATTGATAATCCTGTTCGTCAGCCAGCACCAGCTTCAATTCGTCATGGGGCGTGAGCTGGGCCACGTTGGGCCAGTAATTGCGCGCTTCTTCCCCGGAGCCGGGGGCTTTGAGATCGACGATGCGCGACACGCGGGGATCAAGGCCAGCAATGTCCAAGGCGCCACTGGTTTCCAAAGACACGGAATAGCCCGCATCACAAAGCGCAGTGAGCAACGCCGGGCAGGCCTTTTGTGCCAAAGGCTCGCCACCAGTGACACACACGTAATGGGGCTGGTAGGCCGCCACCCGCTCCAAGATGGTGTCAAAACTCAGGGTTTCGCCGCCGGTGAACGCATGGCTGGTGTCGCACCAGCTACAGCGCAAAGGACAGCCGGTGAGGCGCACGAACACCGTGGGCAAGCCGCTGCGGCTGGTTTCACCTTGGAGGGAATAAAAAATCTCGCTGATGCGCAACGTGTCGCGCCGCGTTTTGGCCGTATCCGGCCCTGGAACTGCAAGCATGCCTATCCTTAATGGCACTCACCCACCCAATGACCACGCAATTGGGTCGTGGAGGTCAGAGAACCGCGCCCGGATTCTGTAACTGTAATTTGGAGACTACCGGCGTAGCTCTCGGGAGTGGCAAACAACACATTGCCTTGACCACTCATAAAGCGACCGCCGCTGCTGGCGCAGGTAATTTGCCAGGAGAGGCTTTGACCGCTAAACAGGTAATTGCTGTTTTGACAGCGCCGATCCGGGGGCTGGGGAATCTCGCCCCGTGCCGCTTGCTCTTTGGTGATGCAGGCCCGAGCCACTAAAGCCCCGCCTGCGCCCCCTTGCAAAGAAATGCCCCGTTGCGCCAGCTTGGCCACAATTTCCGGCGGCAATTGCGAGGCATCCGGCATGGCCATGCCACCGGGCAACGAAGTTTGGGCTTGGGTTTCCCACAGGCCAGGACGAATCTCCGGGCTGTGGGCCTGCGCCACAGTCATCATGGCCCCCAACAGCAGTCCATAGGCAATAGCACCCCGTGTGACCATGATGACACTCCTTAACAACAACGGCCTTAGACAACAACGGCCTTAGCGGCTTTTTTTCGGCAAACGCTGCTTGGCGGCGGTGGCGGCAGCGGTGCCCGGATAACGGGCCACCAGTTCTTCCAAGGTGCTTTGAGAGGCCTTGGTTGCACCGGCTTGCTTTTGCGCGTCGGCCATTTGCAGCATGGCGTCAGACGCTTTGGGGTCAGACGGCCATTTTTGACTGAGCTGGCCGTACAGTTCCACCGCTTGGTTCCATTCCTTCAATTGGAAATGGGCATTGCCCCCCCAATAGCAGGCATTGGGCGCAAAGCGGCCCGCCGGATAATGGCTCAAGTAGCCCCGTAAGGCTTGGGCGGCTTCCTTGTATTGGGCGCCTTTGAACAGCGTCAAGCCTGCTTCAAACTCTTTGGTTTCCACTTCGGGATCGGGAGCAGCCGGGGCGGCTTTTTGGGCCTCGTCCGCCGCCTTGCGGGCTTCTTCTTGCTTACGCAGGCGGTTGTCCAAATCCAGGTAGTAGTCCTGAAGACGTTTTTGCGCTTGGCTCAGTTCGTAGGTGACTTGCTCCAACTGACCACGCAAGGTGGCCAGTTCGCTTTTGAGCAAATCCACTTGGTTGCCCACTTCCAACTGATTACGGGCGGCTTGATCCAAGTTTTCCAAGCGCAGGTCGTGGTCTTGACGCAGTTTGGCCACAGCGGCCATGGCGTCACCATCAAAGACCCCCGCTTGGGCACAGCCCGCACTGAGCGCCAGCACCAAAGGCGCAATGGTTGCAATTCGGCGAGCAAACATGGCCTTAGAACTCCCCAACGGCCTTCACGGAATCACGGTACAGCATGTCGGCGCGACGGTTTTGCGACCAAGCGGCTTCGTCGTGGCCTTCGTTCTTGGGCTTTTCTTCACCCAAGCTCACGGCTTCCAATTGGCTTTCGTTCACGCCCAGCACCTTCAGGGCCTTCTTCAGGGCTTCAGCACGCTTTTGGCCCAGGGACAGGTTGTATTCCCGGCTGCCGCGCTCGTCGGTGTTGCCCTGGATGAGCATGCGGTAGTCCAAGTGGGTCTTCAGGAAGGTGGCGTGGGATTCCACCAGGGGCTTGTATTCGTCCTTGATGGTGTATTGGTCCAGATCGAAGTAAATGCTACGACGGGACAGGGGGCTTTGCGGGTTGGTCAGCTCAGGCAAGAGCTTGGCCAAGGGCTGGGCGGACAGATCTTGCGTTACCACCGGGGTGGCCGGTTCCACGGCCACAGCGCGCTTTTCTTCCATAGCAGCGGGGTTTTGTTCCGGGCCGTTTTTGGTGGCGCAGCCAGACAACAGAGCCAGCACCAATACCGCAGCGCCGGTGTAACGAGTAGCAGACAGGGACTTCATCGAGGCAATCTCCAAGGCAAGGCGCGGGCTGCGCCTTATTTATAGAAAGGGGCCCAAGCGGGCTCGCGGGCATCACCCGCTGAGATGGACAGCCGCTGTTTAATACGGCCATCCACGGACACAACCGACAGCACACCACGCCCGCCCAAATCAGAGGCCAACAAAATCATGCGGCCATTGGGGGCGAAGCTGGGGGATTCGTCTTTATGGGAATCAGTGAGCACTTGAATCTGGCGGGTGTTCAAATCCATCACCGCCACTTGGAAGCGCCCGGCGTTGCGTTGGATAAAGGCCAGGGTTTGACCATCCGGCGACAGGCGCGGCGACACGTTGTACGTGCCATCAAAGGTCACACGCTCCGCATCACCGCCGTTGGCGGGCATGCGATAGATCTGGGGAGAACCACCCCGGTCGGAGGTGAAGTACAAGAAACGGCCATCGGGCGAGAAGCGCGGTTCGGTATCAATGGCGCCAGAGGTGGTCATGCGCCGCAGGCCCGAGCCATCCACATTGACGGTGTAAATCTGAGAGCCGCCATCTTTGGTCAGCACCACCGCCAAACGGGAACCCTCTGGCGACCAGGCGGGCGCGGAGTTGGAGCCCTTGAAATTGGCCACCACATGGCGCTGCCCGGTGCTGGGATTGAGCACATAAATCACCGGCTTTTTGGTTTCGAACGACACATAGGCCAAGCGGCTGCCATCCGGCGACCAGCTGGGGGACATGATCGGTTCCCGCGCCATCAAGGCGCTTTGGGGATTGCCACCGTCCGCGTCGGCAATTTGCAGCTCATAGCGACCACCGGCCCGCACCACATAGGCAATCCGGCTGGCAAAGATGCCGCGCTCGCCCAAAAGACGCTCATAGACCACATCGCTGATGCGATGGCCGGTGACGCGGTATTGATTGGCGGACATGAGATAGGTCAGGCCCACGAGCTCTTGTTGCTTTTGGACATCAAAGAGGCGGAAACGCACTTCATAGCGCCCGTCGCTGGTGGGCAACACCGAGCCCACTAACAACGCATCCGCACCTTGGCTGCGCCAGTGGGCAAAGTCTGGGCGGGCGGTTTCGGGAATGGGCCGGGCACCCGGTTCCACCATTTTGAACACGCCACTGCGTTCCAAATCACCACGCACCACACTGGTCACGCCTTGGGGCAATAGACCTTCCCCTTCAAAGTTGGCAATCGCCAAGGGCAGAGCGCGGGCACTGGAACCCAAAATCTCAATGAACTGGGCCGATTGGGCCTGGGCCGTCAGAGCGAAAAGCCAAGACAGGCAAAATGCGATCAAAAAACGAATGGGCTGCACCATGATGTGTCGCATAACCGTGAAAAAAGGGTGGGGATTATACATAGGGAAGCCGTGGCGCACAGGACGAAACCACGTCCTATCTTGTTGATAAATCTCGTCCGTAGCGCCACTACTGTTCATCTAAAGGCCGTAAAGCGAGCTTGAGCTCACGGGAAAACACCGCCATGTTGTCCGGCATGGGCAAGGGCGAGGCTTTCAAAATCGCCCGCTCAATGGCGGCATCCAAGGCAGCATGGCCTGAGCTTTTGCGTAGCTTGGCACTCAGCACCGCACCATCCGGCAAGAGCGACACGTCGAAATGGGCTTCGGGATTACCACCGATATTGGGCGGCACCACGATATGGCGCCGAATGGCGGCCCGTATCCGGTCGTTCCAGGTCATGAGTGCTTTGTTGCGGGCACTGGCGGCCTGGGCGTCTTTCACCCCTTGCAGCTCTTTAGCGATGGCATCAGAAGCGCGAGAACGGCTAATACTCTGCTCCGTGGCTTGCAGTTCTTTTTCCCACGCGCTGGGCGCTGGGGCGGTGCTGGGCTTGGCGGGCTCGGGCTTTTTACTCGGTTCCGGTTTCTTGGCCGGTTCCGGCTTTTTCGCGGGCTCAGGCTTAGGCGGCTCGGGTTTGGGTGGCTCCGGCTTGCTGGGCTTGGTTTTTTCCGGCTCTTTGCGCGCAATGTCCGGCTTCACTGGCGGCGGCGGCTCAGGCTTGGGCGCGGGTTTGCTCTCCACCTTGGGGGGAGGCGGCGTGGGCCGGGGCGGTTCCGGGGCTGGGGGCGTGGGTTCGGCCACAGGCGCAGCCGGAGCAGGCGGTGGCGGCGGTGCGGCATAGAGCTGCACTTCCACGACTTCGGGGGCGCTACTTTGCCAATGCACGCCAAAAAACAGTAGGGCCGCTAAACCACCATGGACAAGAAAAGCTAAAAACCCAGAAAGCCACTTTTCCTGGGTTTGGGGGGGACGGCGCCAGTGGGCAGAGTGACTCATTTCGGCGGCTGCACCAAAAGCCCAATCTTGGCGACATTCAGCTTTTGTAAATCATTCATAACGGTCAATACCGCTTCGTAACGAATGCTCTTGTCGCCCGCGATCAACACGGGCTGACCGGGATGCTGGGCTTGGGCACGTAACACCACATCCTTGAGATCGTCCCGATTGACGTTCAGTTCATTGCCCCCAGCAGCGCGATCATTCACCGCCACCGTGCCATCTGCCTTGAGAATAATTTCCATGGGGCTGGCCGGAGGCTGGGTGGATTTACCCACGCTGGGCAAATCCACGCTACCTTGCTGGATCATGGGGGCCGTGACCATAAAGATAACCAGTAGCACCAGCATCACGTCGATATAAGGCACGACGTTGATCTGGTTCATCATCCGGCGTTGTTTCATGGCTGCATTTCCCTTAGTGCGCAGGCCGAGGCCTTAGCGCAATTGCCGTTGCAGGATGTTGGAGAACTCTTCCATGAAGCTCTCGAAGCGGATGGAAATCCGGTCGATGTCGTGGGCGAAACGGTTGTACGCCACCACCGCCGGAATAGCGGCAAACAGACCAATGGCCGTGGCCACCAAGGCTTCCGCAATACCAGGGGCCACATGGGCCAGGGTGGCTTGGGAGACATTCGCCAAGCCCCGGAAGGCATTCATAATGCCCCACACGGTACCAAACAAGCCCACATAGGGACTCACGGAACCGACCGTAGCCAAGAAGGCCAGATGGGCTTCCAGATCGTCCGTTTCCCGTTGGTAATTGGCACGCATGGCGCGACGAGCGCCGTCGATAATGTCTTTCGGGTCTAACAGCTTTTGGCCGCGCAGTTTGGTGAATTCCCGATAGCCCGCTTCAAACACCCTTGCTAAGGCACCGGCGTTGGCGTGGTCGTTGCGCACGTTTTGGTACAGCACTTCTAAATCGCTGCCACCCCAGAAAGAGCGCTCAAATTCATCGGTTTTGTTACGGGCGGCGCGAATAGCAAACGCTTTACGGAAAATCCAGTACCAGGACACAAAGGACATGCTTAACAGCAGGCCCATCACCAGCTTGACCAACAAGCTGGCTTCGGCAAATAAACTCAGGACAGATAAGTCTTGGGTCACGTTCATAGTGACGGTTCTCCAGGTTCGGCTTGGCTCATTTTGCTGGCCAACAAAGCACGTACATCATCAGGAATAGGGGCCGATTTCATGCGCTCCACGTCCACACAGGCCACCACCACTTTGGCTTCAAACAGCACTTGACCATCGCGCTCGACGTTTTGCGCAAAGACGATGCTAGCGCGGCCCATTTTTTCAATGCGCGTCACCACTAACAGGGCATCGTCTAACACGGCAGCGCGCAAGTAATCCGCCTGGACACTGCGCACCACAAAGATTCGTTTTTGTTCCGCCAAAATTTGCGCCTGCTGCAAACCCATGCTGCGCAACCATTCGGTGCGCGCCCGTTCGCAGAATTTCAGGTAATTGGCGTAATAGACCACGCTCCCCGCATCAGTGTCTTCGTAATACACCCGTACCGGCCAACAGAAGGCATCGTGGGAAGCAGTTTGGGAAGAAGGGCTAGCGACTAACATAGGTGCATTTTAACCTGGAGCAAAATTGGCTTTGCCCCAGGTTTGGTAAGTACATGTAAGGGTTGTAGGGGCTTATTTCTTCGCGGCGGCGTCAGCAAATTCGCCCAGATATTCGATCTTGCCTTTTTCGCGCTGCTTTTTCAGATCGGCGGCGGTGGCTTCGGCACGCTTCTGATTAGCCAGCATACGCATGATGGCTGGCTTGGCGGTATTGAAATCCACAGGCCGCACTTGGCTGGCGACCACTTGTTCCACCAACAAATTGGTGGGAGTAGCCATGACCGGACTGGTTTCACCCGGCTTCAGCCCAGCAAACAAGGCCACCAGCTCCAGGGGCAGGTTTTCAGAGGCCTTATCGACGACTGCAATGCCAGCACGCACTTTTTGACCATTCAGCCATTCCACCACCTGCTCCAGGCTCTTACCCTTAGACAGTTCGGCTTGCAACGCAGGCATCAGTGCGGGCGTGGCTTCGGCGGACAATTCGCGGAAGCGATAGATCTTGCGCTCTTTGAACAGCGCGGGCATTTGGTTGTAGAAGGTCTGGGCTTCGGCATCCGTGGGCGCCGCTGCGTTAGTGGCCACGCTGTCCATATACGCCTTCATCAAGATTTCGTTACGGGTCGCGCTAATGGCTTGGGCGACTTTGGGCTCTTGATCCAGCTTCTTTTCCATGGCCTGTTGCAGCATCAAATGCTCGTCAATCATGCGATCCAACATCTGCTTGGCGGCGAGCTTGGCTTTTTCCGGGGGAATGGTGCCGATGCGCGACAAGAACATGTTCAGCTCGCCTTGGTGAATTTCCACACCATTGACTTTGGCCACAACCGGGCCTTTTTCCGCATCGGGAGAAACTTGATAGCCGGACTTGGAACCACTACCGCTGCCACCGCAGGCACTTAAAAACACCACGGCGCAGCAGGCCGCCACCACAGACAGTTTATTCATATCTAATACCTGGATAATTTGCGCAGCCCGGAGTATAGGGGAGCGTCTATTTTTGGTCGAGTTTCCAACTCAGGGTGTCCACAAATCCGATGAGGCACCACTGGGCGCCAAACCGAAATGGCGCCATGTGCTGGACGTAGCAATACGGCCCCGTGGCGTACGCTGCAAATATCCCTGCTGAATCAAGTAGGGTTCCAACACGTCTTCGATGGTGTCACGACTTTCGCCAATGGCCGCCGCTAGATTGTCTAAACCCACCGGGCCACCTCCGAATTTTTCCAATACCGCGCCGAGTAGCTTTCTGTCCATTATGTCCAGGCCTGCTCCATCCACTTCCAACATGGACAGGGCCGCATCCGCTACGTCTTTGGTCACGGAACCATCGGCTTTCACTTCGGCAAAATCCCGTACCCGCCGTAACAAGCGGTTGGCGATACGGGGCGTACCACGGGAACGGCGCGCAATCTCGAACGCGCCTTCTTCCGCCATCTGCATGTTGAGCAGACGCGCCGAGCGACTCACGATCAACGCCAGCTCTTGGGGCGTGTAGAACTCCAGGCGCGACACAATCCCAAAACGATCCCGCAACGGATTGGTGAGCATGCCAGCACGGGTCGTAGCGCCCACGAGGGTAAACGGCGGCAAGTCCAACTTGACCGAGCGCGCCGCCGGGCCTTCGCCAATCATGATGTCGATCTGGAAATCCTCTAAGGCGGGATAAAGAATTTCTTCTACAACGGGCGAAAGACGATGAATCTCGTCAATAAACAAAACATCGTGGGGCTCTAGGTTGGTCAGTAGCGCCGCCAAATCCCCGGCTCGTTCCAAGACCGGGCCGGAAGTCTGACGCAAATTGACGCCCATTTCATGGGCCACGATGTGGGCTAAGGTGGTTTTCCCCAAGCCCGGCGGGCCAAACAGCAGCACATGATCCAAAGACTCACGGCGCTTTTTGGCGGCTTGAATGAAGATCTCTAACTGGCCTCGGGCTTTTTGCTGGCCCACGTAATCGTCCAACTTCTTAGGACGTAGGGCACGCTCAATCGCCTCATCGGGCGCATTGACCACCGGGGAAACAAGACGATCCGGCTCATCAGCCGAAGACAAACTATCAGTAAAAATCATGAGCTTACATTGGGCACAAGGCGCGCAATGTAGCACAAGGGCGAGCACCAAGTAAAAACCCCCTGACTACTTGATAGTCAGGGGGTTTTGAGGGGAGTCTGACGATGACCTACTTTCTCACGGGTAATCCGCAATATCATTGGCGCGGTTTCGTTTCACGGTCCTGTTCGGGATGGGA
>JACCDO010625252.1_pt1 | contig 13973 bp, 13 predicted proteins | sample 7446101 | NCBI WGS metagenome assembly JACCDO01 (sample SAMN15323440, study PRJNA562643) | freshwater metagenome | isolation source: river surface water | place: USA:Blue River Watershed | collected 2017-08-16
CAGAAATTTGACCAGGGACTATTTTTGTATCTTCTAATATGAAGTAATTGTTTATCATTTCAACTCTTAAAGTGTCGACGGGTCTATTGAGTCTCCATATCTTTATAGTTTTGAACATCTTTCTTAATTCTTTTAACTTTAAGAAGTAAATGGAGTAATGGTCTTCTTCGTATATTTTGCTATTGAAAAACCAACCCATTCTTTATTTAAAAAAAAGTGATTTTTTCTTTAAGTTGTCTCTGAAAGACAAATGAAGCAATGGAAAAAGCTTATCGAAGACAATGATATAGAAGGTGTTAAAAATATGATAGAATCTGGAGACTCTAGATGTGACTTTTGGGTAGCCGTAGACTATGCTAAAACATCTGAAATGAAAAATCTCTTGATTTCTTATTGTACCCCTGGTCAAAGAGTGCCTAAACCACTTGGTTCTTATGATTTTGGAATGCCAAAGTTATATGGTAAGAATCCTGAATATGCAGTAGTAAAATGGTTTAACTATAGAAAAGAACATGTAGCTCTATGCAATGCCCTTTTTGAGAATTATGAAGATGCAAGAGAATACGCTTATAAAATGGCTTATCCTGAATATGAATTACATGGAAAATATTCAGAAGTTACAGATGAAGATTTCATAACTATCAAAAAGATTTTAGATAAACGAAAAATTACGTCAGAGTTATTAGATGAAGATAGAAAAACAATAGATGAAATGTCCAAAAAATATAAAACACAATTCCATATAATTTCAGAAAAAGAGATAACAGATTGTAACGGACCAGGAAGATCTCAATATGATTCATTGGTATCTTTTGGAAATTCCGACGATGGATATAGTACTACGTTTTATTGTGTTGTAGAGTACTTTCACGGTGTAGAAAATGAATGGAATTTTGATTACGGCTTTTGTCCAAGAGTAGGAAGTAGATGGTCGCCTCAGTACTATTGGAGATAATTGAGAATTATTGATCAAATTGTTAATTTATCTAGCTAGGAATATTCCTAGCTAGATAGAAACTGTTCTAATACCTTTCTACTATATTAACTAAATCCATAAGTTCTTTATTAACTAATGACCTATTGCCGTATATCCCTAGATTTTTGTATAGAGGTTTTTTTTCTCCTTCTTTTTCAGATATTCTTACACTATAGCCTCTTATATAGGAAAAACAACAATAGTAAAAATCGCAAAAATTTTGAAGCATAAATTGAACACTTTCCCTTGTATGGTAATCAAACTTTCTCGAAACTACAAACACATGATAACCATTGAGTGATTTATGAATTACAAAAGACATATCGTCAAATTTATTGAAATAATTCTTCATGAAGTTATCTGTAAATATATAACTATTTTTAATGTCTATGTCTAACATCAATATATTTCTAAAACATATATACTCTGTTTTTCTAAGAGTATCTTTAGCTATATAATAATCTTCTGCATCTTTTAATAGTATTTGAGGTCTAATTACTCTATTGGTTAACTGTTTTTCAAGTAAAACAACACATTCAGGAGTATGTTCTATCTCTGTTCTATAATATTGAATATCCGAATAAGATAAATTTAAAAAACTTTTATAAAACCCCATATCAAATGGATGAGTATATTTCTACTAAACAAAAAGAATTTTTATTTTCTATTATTCCTAACACAGAAACGTTTGTTAATAAGTTCGTAGAATGGCCTTTAAATGATATAAAATACCTCAAAAAGAAAGACTTCAATCGTATAATGGAATATTTAAATGAACTTGGCTGTTATGTTCATAAATCTATTAATGTAGATAACTACATCTACGAAACAATACAAGAGTATGAGGGTATGTCCTTGATTAATCAAAGAAATATCTTTCGAAACACTTCGATGAAAGTTATTAGACTACATAACATATTAGTATTAGATTGGGACACTCTTAGTTTAGATGAGATAATAACAGCGATGAAGTCTTTTAGAAATTTAAACTTCAGAATTTACAAGACTACTAGAGGATATCATGCGTATTGTACGAACAAGATGTTTAGTCATAAAGACTATAGAACTCTTCAGCTTATGAAAGATTTAAAATGTGATGATATTTACGTTCATTTTGTCAGGAACTTTGGTTTCATTATAAGAGCTCAAAAGAAATATGAAATGGAACCATATATAGAAAAATTTGAAGTGGACATCGTTAATTATGATGCTAGTGTAGATAAGAAAATATTAAGTATTCTTAAATTAAAAGACTCTATAATATCAATTGAAACATTGAAATATTTATAATTTTTTTATTAGATAGTTATAAGAATGTATCTTTATACATTTACCAAAAATAGTCTTCTATTTGTTTCAGATAAAGATATACCAACCGAAGAAACATTTGGAAATTACTTTCATTATATTGTAACAAAACTTTCTGATAAACCATATCATCAAGTTTACATCAAGCATCGCGATAATGATTTAACAATTAATGGGTATGACTCTTATCCACAGGAAGATTCTATTAATATAAAATATGATTTAAAAGTAACACCTTACAAAAATATTACAGAGTATTACACATACAAGACAGAATTTACTCTAATATATAGAAAATATATTTTTTCCAAAGAAGACGTAAACAAGTACAATGATCTACTAGCATTCCATATTCTTTATGGAATGACTTATTATGCAAAAGATGTATACATACTCCCTACTATCTCTTCTATATTAAACCATCATCCTAGTGAATTTTCTACCAAAAACCATCCTTATACTTTTGACAAAAATAAAAATATCATAAAATCTTTTGGAAAAGATAAAGCATTTAAAATATTTAAATTAATAACACATCATACTGGATTACTGATTATTTTAAAATCGAGATACAAACAAATTTTTAAAGATACAGATCCATCAGAAACACCAAGTAGAAGACCTGACAGACGTAATTATCGTAAGATTATTTCATCATATCTAAAACATTTCTTTGGAATAGACGATAATTTTCAAACAGATGCAAGAAGATATTTTATACTAATGTTTGCAGAAAATTTAAAAAATAATCCGCAAGTTATTGCTTCTTCTTATTTTGTAAAGAATGATAATCTTGATAGTTTGATATGTAAGTTCAATAAACTAGATCCGACAAGATGCGATATTCCTCAACATGTAAAAGACTATATAGGAGATATACGTATAAGTGCATTCGAAAGAGAAACAATTATAAGACTAAACAAACAAGGTTTACTTGATGATTTTATAAAAGATATAAGACAATCTTCTATAGAGGTTGTTAAACGTATATATTATATTCCACATTTCATGGAGACTCTTTATTCTATATTTAATAAACGACTAAATCTAAAAGATAAATTAAAAAGTTATATGAATAAAAGATGGAATTATGAAATACTCTGCGATGTATTTGAAGGGTTGGATATGCCAAGTATAAAGGAGTTAGCTTCTCTTTACGATATAGATACTAATTTAACGAGAATACAAATCTGTACAGAACTAAGTAAAATTCTAGACAGAAAGAAAGAAGAATACAAAAGAATTGTATCAGATTGTTCAAATAGTGATGACCCTATTTCAGGAAACGAAGTAAAAAATATAGATCCAAGAGAAGCTATAACTATAGAACAAGATGGAAAACAATTTTGTTTTGAAATAGAAGGTCTTTATGGATATATCAAAAAAAACAAAACGAATCCTTATACAAGAGTACCTTTTAGTGATGATCAATTAAAAACTATCGAAAATGAATATGCAAAATTCAGAAAACTTAGAGGTCCAAAATTCAACGAAGATACTTATAAATACGAAACAAGTCTGCATGCTCTAACCGTAAAATTTATTAATTTCTTACCTTATACGAGCGGTGTTGAAAAATTTATAAATGCAAGTGATGATAAAATACAGAAATTCCTAAAGCTTCTTAATTATCTAGAAATAGATGTAAAGGTAGATATGAACAATCCTAAAACTTCATTGGACTCAAAGAAAAGAGTATTATTAGAACAATTGATAAAATATGTAATTAAATACGGTTATTTTCATATTAGAATGGCATGGTTAAAAGTGTTCACGGATAAACAAGATTTTGATCCAATTGGCGATAACAAACTACTTAAAGCTATCATAAATAAAGATACTCAAAGTATAACTAAATATATAAACGAAAATGTGAATTTAAATGAGGTTTATCCGGCAGTAGGTGAACCTCTATATGTTGCTATAAAAGTAGGGTTTCTCCCCGTGATAAAATTGCTTGTTCAATCTGGAGCTACTATTAAATATAACTATTATGAAACAATTCTTGTACATAAAAATATAAGAGATTACTTGATTTCTCAAGGTATTTTATTGGAACATGATTTCATAGAAATTAACGATATGTTATATGGATTTTAAGTTAATATAGGACAGTAAAAAATAAAATGTATACAGAAATTTCTGTATACATTTTATTGTATTTAGTTGATTGATTTTGTTGCTAATTTATCTGCCATGTCATTCCCATACCATAAAAAGTATTCATCTGAATCTTTATCTAGAGGTTCTTTTTGATGACTTCTTATATGGAAGAAGAACACACTGTTCTTCTTTTCTTTTTCTTCTAGTATCGCTTCTATAATCTCCTTATTTTTAACAGGTTCTTTTTTAGAAGTAATCCAGCCATTTCTTTTCCAGTTCTTAAACCATGATGTAACACATCCTATAGCATAGGAACTATCAGAGTATATAATTACATCCTTATCTTCTGATATAGTCAATGCAGCGTAGATTGCAAGTAATTCTCCTACGTTATTTGAATCTTTGGTGTCACTTGGAATCCAATCCCAACGTTCTTTACATTCTTTTAAGCACATACTTAGTTCTAAACTATTGGAATAAACTCCAATACCGCATTCACAACCCTTTTTTCCATTTTTTGTAGCAGCACCATCTGTAAAAATTTTCATTTACTATTTATTAATGTATTTTTTTTTCATTTTTTTTATATACTAATATTATAAAAATGTTTCCAGAGTTGGTTAAATTGCTTGTTCAAATTTTGTTGATTGCAGGTGCCCTTAATTGGGGTGCTGTTGCTCTTGCAGGAACTGACCTTGTTAGATCTATTGTAGGTTTTGGACAGCCCGAAAGGATTATCAAGATTGCGGTTGGTGTAGCAGGTGCTATTGCTGGTTTGGAATTTGTCAAGGCTCAGATGAAACCAGCCCCAGTAGTTGTCCAAGTAGCTACCCCTGCTGCAGAAGCTTCTCAGTAATTACTTCTTATCAGTCTTCTTATTAGTCTGTTACTGTATTTCTTTTTAAAATCTTCAGACATTTTTTGCTTTAAAGATATTTCCCACCAATCTAGTTTATCAGAAAAGACATTCATCAGTCTTTCTGATAGTCTTTGTTTAGAACTAATCCAGTACCAATCAAGATGATTATGGTAAAGGTTTATGAATTCTTCTGATAGGGGGTATTTTCTTGATACTATATACCAGTTTATCTTTTCGTTAGGACGTAGTTTTCTACACAATATACAACCAGTTATATTTCTTTCGCGAACAAAATGTTCAAAAGGAGTAGTTCCTATCATATATACGATATCTTTTTTCATAACCCATCTAATTATTTCGACTTTAACGTATCTATGACCTATGTGTTTAAATACAAGGGTTAATAGGTCTTTTGGAAAGGTCTTCCAGAAATCTTCCATATAATGTATTATTAAACTTATTTTAAATTAACTGAAAGAAGTTCTATAGCTTCTTTATTTTTTGTAGCTTTTGCATACTTTATGCTTTTTTTAGTATAAGGACATCCTGATAATACTAGCCATTCAACTATATCCATTCTACGATGAGCTAGAGCACAAATCATAGAGTCTTCATCCCAAGGGCACCCATGTTCTCTTAAAATTTTTAACATTTCTAAGTTATGGGTATGTATAACTCTTTCAAATAATAAACTATCGAGAGGGTAATTGTTGTTTAATAACCACATAAAATTCTTTTTATTTCTAAATTTTATAGATTTGTAAATAGATTCATGATACGTAGAATACTTTACAAATTTTGTTTGTATATCTCTTGTTTTTTTAAGAGTATCAAAAGGTAAATGTAATAAAATCATATCTATTATTTCCTGAGGAAGTTTCATTAATTTAAAACAATAAAAAAATTTTATTATACTATTGTAATGAACACTAATAGAATAATCGATACAGACCCATTAGAAGATATAGATAATGATGACGATCTTCTTTTTACAAATGCATTTGTAAGCAGAGTTCCAAGAGTAGACATAACACATGCTCAAAAACAAAATTTCAGAAAATATTATGAAGATAAGAAGAAAAAACTTGAGAATAAAAAAATAATAGAGTTGGTTGAAGAAGAGAACATATATGAAGATTACTCGAAGTTTAAATCTAAGTCTCAAGGGCAAAGTCAAGAAAAATCAGATGTAATAGATAAAGTAAAGAACAATACTATTAAAACAGAAAAGGTTTCTATAATATCTGTAGATAGCGCAAATAGAAATCGTTATAAGTATCCTCTTCAAAACGATTTTGAATTAGACTTTCGTCAAAGTTTTTATAATGTAAAGTCTGTTAGACTTCTTTCAACCACGATACCAAATACAGATCAAGTTATAAAGGATACACCAGAAGCTATAAGAACTGATAAAATATCATGGCAAAACTTAGAAGATTTATATATAGGAATATATACAAATTGTACCGCCTCTACTGTAATAACTAATACTGTTGATTTAGTAGTGCCTAACCATGGTATGTCAACGCAGGAATATATAGAACCTCTTACTATACAGGTATCAAATAGTACGACTACGCCATCTATAGACGGTAAGTGGTGTGTTACAGTTGTAGATTCTCAAACTTTAAGAATACCTTTCGAAGGAGGAATAGTGATAAATGGAGTTGCAAAGGTAGATACTGGGTTTCCTACTTATACCGTTTATATTACTCCAGGTAATTATAACTTTCAAACTTTAAGTGCAGAAATGCAAAGAAAAATGAATCTTGTTAAAAGAAGAAAAGGAGAAGGAGATTACCATTATTTTACAGTAGATATAAGTAATGATACTGATATCGTTACCGTGAGATCTTATATAATCACACCATTAGAATTAGATTCCATTTCCACAGAAATAAATAGTTCTGATATATTAGTTAATTCTGAACAACATGGATTTAAAGATGGAGACTATGTGTTATTAGCTGGTTTGACAGCTACAGGTGGTATTTCCTCTTCTTATCTAAACGGACTTTTTATAGTAAAAGAAGCTACTAGATCTACCTTTAAATATGAAGTTTCTGAAAAAGCTGTTTTTTCAATAGACGGTGGAGGTAATTCTGGAAAGATAGGCAAACCAGCAGAATTTAGATTTCTTTTTGATACTGCTGATACAAAAATAGTACAACATATGGGGTATCCTGATGAAGATTCAGGAGTATTTATGAATACATTAACTGAAACTCCGCTCAATATTTATACAAAAACACCAACAAATGCACAAATTATTGGTAACTATATAGAGTTTACAAGTATATCACATGGATTAGAACAAAATACTGTGTATGAAATAGGAAGTATTACTGCAGGTAGTCAACCTAATGTTTTTTTAAGTTCTTCACATGGACTGCAGGGAAAGCATAACGTATTTATATATTATTCACATTCAGTTCCGAGTTTAAATGGATTTTATACTATAACTATCAATGGAACAAACTCATTTTATTTAAATGATGTGACAATAGATTCTATAATAACAGATTACGCCGAGACTTTATCAAATATTTTCACATTTACAGAATATTCCACTTCTTCGACTAGCAATTTGTGGTTTTTCATGCATATATCTTCTTTAAAACTTTTTGTAGCTGCAGGAGATTCTGGGAGAATTTTAACAAGTGAAGATGCTATAACATGGACAGAACAGACAATTGGAGCGTTTAATTTATATTATATAGCGTGGTCACCAGAATTAGCACTTATCGTGACTGTAGGAAATTCTGGTTTTATTTCAACAAGTCCTGATGGAATAACCTGGACAACTAGAACGTCTCCTTCTTTAAATGACTTATATACGGTAACGTGGTCTTCTGAGTTATCAATTTTTGTTGCTCTTTCTGGTGATGGAGCTGCTTCTAGGTTAATAACTAGTTCTGACGGTATAACATGGACAGAAGGAGTTCTTCCCGAGATTAAAACATGGTATGCTGTAATATGGGTCAGTGAATTGGCTCTGTTTATAGCTATATCTTATGATTCACCTTCTTCTATTATAACAAGTCCTGATGGTATAACTTGGACTTCTAGGGTTAATACCGGGATTTATTTAGCAGGTATTGCCTGGTCTTCAGAACTCGGCATCTTAGTAGCGGTTGGTCTTGATTCTATTCAAACAAGTTTTGATGGTATAACGTGGACTTCTAGAACTTCTCCTAGTTCGAAAGAATGGTGGCAAGTAGTTTGGTCTTCTCAGTTAGGTATATTTATTGCATGCGACTATAATGGAGGAAGTTTTATAGTGAGTACTGATGGTATTACATGGGAAGAAATAGCATCGCCTTCTCCTGGTACATTTGTTTCTATTATTTGGCATCAAGAACTAAGTAGATTTTTAATATTAAATAAAGATACCCCTTCTACTGTATTTCATACAGATATAGTTTTATCTGGTCAGATGAAAACAGGAGGAGACAATATAAGACTTCTTCAATTTAAAAGTATTCCGAAAATAAACGAAATAGAGTTTCCAGTAGAAACAGTAACAGACAATACTTTTAGAATACAAGTGTATGAAGGCATACAAAATATACAATTAGATGTTATAGAAGATACTATCATACAAACTAATAAGCTTTATGTTAATCACCCTCTTCACGGATTTAATGAACTTGCAAATATAGAAGTATTGCCTTTTTTACAAGCTACTTGGACAAAATCAACAGATAATGGAGCTACTATGTATTCTATAACGAGAGGAAATAATTTATTTGTATCTGCTGGTACAAACGGTGGTTCCTATAGAATAAGAACTAGTGTCGATGGCGATACTTGGATAACTTCGTATTCTTCTCTTAGAGGAACTACTGGTCAGTTAAATTCTGTTTGTTATGCTAGTTCTGTCACAGTTTTAGCAAATACACCTCTGTATGTAGCTGTAGGAGAAAGTAATCCTAGTAATAATTTAGTGATGATTAGCTCTAACCCCGGAAATGATAATAATTTAATGATTCCTTCTTCTTGGACTCTTGTAACTTTAGCATTTGGAGGTACATGGGAATCTGTTTGTTGGTCTCCAGAGCTTCAGTTATTTGTTGCGTGTGGGTATGTTTCAAATACTCAAAATATAATGACAAGTCCGGATGGTTCTAACTGGACACTCAGGACAAATCCAGCAGGTAATTACAATATTTCTTATAAAAGTGTAACATGGTCACCGGAGTTAGGAATATTCGTATCAGTAGGATATGATCACACTATATATAGTTCTGACGGTGTCAACTGGTCGTTGGTTAATAATTGGCCTGACGATTATTGGGAAAGTGTTTGTTGGTCCTCTGAGTTAGGTTTATTTGTAGCTGTAGCTTCTCAATTATTTGCTACAACTCAATCTCAATATGCAATGACGAGTACTAACGGTATAGATTGGATACAAAGAAATACTCCTTCTACAAGTTATTTTCGGTCAGTAACATGGGCTCCTGAATTAGGTATATTTTTAGCTGTTGGTGGAGGCGTAGGAGATGCTTTAGTAACTAGTACATTTCAAGCAGGGTCATCAACTCCAGCTACCTTGGTAATTAATGCTTCGTCGTCTTCTGTAGATGATTTTTATAATGATTGGGATATAGAAATAACAAGTGGAGCTGGTATAGGTCAGAGAAGAAGAATAAAAGATTACAATGGAACTACAAAGGTTGTAACTATATATGTTACAGCTGACAATGTAGGAGGATTTACAGATGGTGCAGATTTAACCATAGCACCTTCTTCTGGCGATAGTTATACTCTTTACCCAGCTAATAGCGATTCTATGATGACAAGTAGAAATGGTATAACATGGGTCTCTCGTAGCTATAGTCCTGCTTCTTATTTAAGAGAAGTATGTTGGGCGTCTGATTTAGATATATTTGTTTCTACTGCTGTTGATTTTAATGCTTCTCCTGTCGATTACAGTTTTCTTATAAGCAATATAACTTATACTGATATACAGTGTACAACACTGGTCCCGCATACTTATACAGGTACAAGATATAACGATCTAGATTTAGATGTAACAACTGTTATATTAAACAATGCCGATATAGATATACCTGACCATGGTCTTCAAACAAATGATAAAATTATTGTAACAGATAGCACTACAACTCCAACAATTGACGGAACTTATTTTGTAGAAGTAGTCGATTCTGATACCGTAAGAATACCAGTAGCTATCGTTGCTCCAGGTACCTGTAAAGTGAGAACAGGAGATTCGATCATATTCACAGGTACAAATTGCATTCCAAAGATAGACGGTATAGAAGCTACTGTTATAGGAGTAGATTCAAATGATCCTTATTATTTAGAAATAGATATAGGAATAAATGTTACAACCCCAGGAACTACAGGTATAATAGGAAGAAGGAATATAGTCAGTATGCATAGAGTAGAGGCATCAGAACCGTATGGTGATAACTTTGCAGGTATACCTCTTGAAATAATAAATGATACATATCATCAAATAACAAAGTTAATAGATGATAATAACTATATAATTAAACTCAATAAATATGCAACTTATAGTTACTCTGGTGGAGGAAGCGGTATCACGGTATCTTCTGAAAGAAATGGTGCAAGAGTTTTTCAGAGTAATACTTTTACTTTTGAAGAAGAAGGGATTATTTTTAAATCTGTGACTCTTGACGGAGAGAAGTATCTTTTTTTGATTTCTCCAAATCTACAGTCTGTTATAAGTCCCGGTAATGAAGAGATAGGTGATATTTTTGCAAAAATACTTTTAACTGACGTTCCCGGTACTACTATTTTTGACTCTTTTATATCTGCTCCTAAAATATTTAATCCTCCTTTAGCAGTTTTAAGTAACATACGTTTGACAGTAAAAAGAAGGGACGGTTATCTTTTTAATTTTCACAATACCGACTATTCTCTTTCTTTAGAGATTACAGAAATCGTAGACCAGATAAAGGAGACAGGAATGTCTGGGAGAACAGGTTCTAGTGATATTTACAAGAATGAATCGATAAAGTTGTTCTAACAACTTAAAGAAGAAATGATATAATTATTATATGAATAATAGAGTTTTACAACTGCTTAATAAACCGCAACCTGTTCAAAGAACTAAAGAGTGGTTTGAAGCAAGAAAAACTAGAATCACTGCTAGCAATGTAGCAACTCTTCTTTTAAGAGACGAAATAACATGTAAAAAGTACGTAGAGTTATATGGTTTATCTGAATATTTCTCTTATGATAATAAGTCATGTAATCCTTATTCGAATAAGCAGCAATTTATAATAGACAAAATAAGACAGACTTTCACAGGAAGTCCTGCAACATTCTGGGGGCAAAAGTATGAACCTATAGCTACTCAAATATACGAAAGAAAGTTCGATAGAAGAGTGATAGAATTTGGTTTATTAACTCATGATACCTTGCCATGGCTTGCTGCAAGTCCTGATGGTATATCAGAAGATGGAGTAATGTTAGAAATTAAATGCCCATATAGACGAAAGATATCAGGAATACCTCCTATTTATTATTATCAGCAAGTTCAGATACAGTTAGAAGTTGCAGACCTTGATAAGTGTGATTTTCTAGAGATAGAATTTCAAGAAATCGCATCAATGGATGAATTTCTGGATGATACTCTTCAGGAAGAAGAGGTAGAATACAAAGGTCTTTTTTTACAGATTGAAACAGTACCAGATGAGTTTCAATCAAGAAAATACGTATATCCTCCGAAAGAATTATTTAATGATGTTATTGCTCTTAATGACTGGGTCAACAATAAGATAGAGGAAATTGTCATAGATAATGGATATTCTATCACTAAACGTTATGAAAATTCAACTGTATGTCAAACTTCTCATTATCAAAAAATCAATATAAGAACAGTTTACTGGAAGACACAGGTAGTGTCTGTTTGTACTATAGAAAGAGACAGGCAATGGTTCGAGAATATAAAGGACTTTCTTAAAAGTGAATGGGATGATGTTTTAGTTAAAAAGGAAACATACAAAGACAATATAAACTTAATAAAGGTAGAACACGAAGAAGAATGTCTATTCTAATTTAAAAAAATAACTTTATACATAATTATATGATGTTATTTATTGACACACCTCATAAAGAGTTTTACGAAGGAAGAGCTGCTGCATATGAAGGAGATGCTGGATTAGATTTATTTTTTCCAAAGGACGTTATAATCCCCTCTAAATCTACTATGTTAATTGACTTTGAAGTAAAATGTCAGATGAACGGCGAAGACCGCAAGCCTGTCAGTTATTACTTGTACCCGAGAAGTAGTATTTATAAGACTCCTCTAAGAATGGCTAACTCTGTTGGTATTATAGATGCAATGTACAGACATAGTATTAAAGCTGCCGTAGATAACACTTCAGAACAAGATTATACAATTCTTAGAGGAACAAGACTGTTTCAGATTTGTGCTCCAACTCTTTCTTCATTTCGAGTTCAATTATGTGATTTACAAGATTCATCACGAGGAGAAGGTTTCGGATCTTCTGGGGTATAACTATAGAGAACGAAATTTTTATGATGTAAAAAAATGATTTTTTATTGTTTTTTTACATGATTAATGGGAGGAGAGCTAGAAGCAAGACTTTTTATTGGACCAAAGGATTATAAGACCTATAAAGAATGGGTGTTTCTTCTTTATAAATCCAAAAAGCAAATAGTAGATGAAATAAAACAAACAAAAGAATACAAAGACTATATAACGGACAAATATAAAGATGAAATATCAGATGATGAGCTTCTGCGTGGTTGGTATGACTCATTTGAGGATGACGTAGAAGAATTAACAAAGCTTCTACATAAAAGAGGCCTTGAATTTGTTCATGAATATAACTATATTGAAGATTACACTGATGAAATACGAATTGGCTCTATTCTTGAAAAAAACATTGATCCAAGAAAAGTTAAACTTTCAGACGGAGACTTAAATTTTTGGAAGAAACACGGTATTAAAGAAGAGGATCTCGTTGTTTTCGCTGGTATGAATGGAGAAATATGCTAAAGTAACTTAAAAATATTTTTTCATAAATTTTATATAATGTATGAAAAAATTTGGAGAAAAGAACAGAAGGAGCTATATGAAAAAAATAAAGAGCAAGTTGTCTCTATACAGAAGTGTATAGGAAAACTCAGAGAGAAGATAACATTTACATATATATCTATGTTTAATTACAGAGACAATAAAACTTACACTTATTTTATGTTTGTTCCTTTCATCACTGGAAAGGAAAAAGAATGGGAAGAATCTAAAGCAGAACCGTGGAATCAATGTTATAGTTTTAATTATTATGCAGAAGATCCTTTTATCTATATAAAAGATGATTGGATGTATTGCTCAGAAGAGTTCTATAGGGTAATTTATGATAAAAAATGTGATTTTGGAATTTTTAGATATGAAGATTTTACTCTTAAAGACGTAGATTATATTTTTATAGCTGATAAACCTCCGCATTTAAGATATTTCAACACGTTAAAACAATCAGATAAAGATTTTGAAACTTGGATGAAAGAAAAGGTTTCAGTATGCAATGTAGAGTTACGTTTTGCGAATCCTCAAGAAGGTTCTCTTTTTATTAATCCATTTAAAGAAGTATCTGTATGTACTTCTAAAAATAAACGTTATAGGTTCTTTGATGTAAAGATTCTTTAAGTAAGGTACTTTAGAGCACTTAATCCATTTTCTATTTCTAACCAGTTGTAATTTACACCAAA
>JACCDO011071465.1_pt1 | contig 13968 bp, 15 predicted proteins | sample 7446101 | NCBI WGS metagenome assembly JACCDO01 (sample SAMN15323440, study PRJNA562643) | freshwater metagenome | isolation source: river surface water | place: USA:Blue River Watershed | collected 2017-08-16
AAAAACAAAACGAATAAAAAACAAAACGAATAAAAAGAAAAATTATATATTTGGTTAGCCAAGTATATAATTTTTTACATGTAACTCAATCTAATTTGAAATACTTAAACGCGTTGCTCTAAAATATTATTTTACACTACAATAGTTAATTTCACTATTACATCCATTTTTTCTGATACATCATAAATGTCTTTTTTAACCTTTGACAATCCTATATTATATAACCTATAGTATTGTTCTCTCTTTATAAAAAAATTAGAAAGTGGTATTGAAAACATTTTTTCTCCAATATTAAAATCTATGTTACCATTATTCATTAACTCTTCACCAAGCTCGCAAAAATTCTTCGTAATTTCAATATGTATATTATTGTCTTCATCAATTTTTATACCATTCGGTAATTCCGGTTCACAGATTACTATAATTTCACAACCAGAACCATCAAAATAGGACTCATTATGCCATAATGGAACTAAAAATAACTCATCGTTGACATATAATTTATACATGTTATTATTCAAAAGGTCGGTTATACTAGGATTTAATCTATATAATTCAACATTGTCATATTTTTTGACCACCACATCTCTAATCATTTCTACAATTTCTTCGCTCAAATGAAGTGTGGAACGGTTATTAGAGAGAAAAACGTATATATTCAAAGCAGTGTCCTTATCTAAGTCGTCAAATAATTTCACTGATATTTTTTTACCTGCGTTTATTATATCACTTACGATTTTAGATAACACATCTGTATACGTTCCTTCAAAAACCGACTTCATAAAACTTGTTAGTATGTTAACATAGAGAGAAGAATCGCCATCTGCACCATCTTCTCCATCCACATTATCAAAATCAGACGGGTTCAATTTATTTAAATCGCTTTTCAAATAGTGATATGCCTCATGGATTTGTTTAAATTTTTCGTTTGATTCTGGTGTATTACCGTTTTTATCCGGGTGATTTTTAAGAATTAATTTTCTATACTGTTTTTTTAAATATTCCAAAGATATATCTTTATAATGAATACATGATAAATCAATTTCTAATATTTCAAATGCGTGTTTATAATCCATTATAATAAAGGCATTATAAACTTTAAGTAATAAAATATTTTATATATCTAATATATAAATGGCTATTCATACTAGTGCAATTGTGTATACTCGCGGAGTTCCTAAAAATTATAACAATTTCTTTTTTGTCGCACAGGCAAATAATACTATACCAGCTCCAATGGGTTCGTATTTAAGAAATTATCAATATTATAATAGAAACATCACCAACCCTAGTCATTTTAGATGGCCTTGGAGACCTTAAAATTTGTGAATTATTTTGGCTAAATTTAAAACATATTGTTCAACGTGATATATTGGTCTGTAATTATTATTATAATATTGTAAGAAGCAATACGTTTTGATAAGCACATCTGAAAAATGTTCTTGTCTAATTTTGTTTTCTTTTACAAGTGAAGAGAGAATATACCAAATACAATCACTTATATCTAGATTATAAATAAATATGTCATACAAGATATCTCTTAACTTCAAAAATTGAACATCATTTATGTTTATTATACTGCTAATAATTTTATTACAAATAATTTTATATTGAAGCATGAGTTCTTCATTATAAAAATGAAGCCCCTTAATATTTGTTATATTTTCTGGTGTAAATTTTGACGGTAATTTTCCTTTGAGACATTTGGCATATGCGGTCTTGGTAGGTCTAGCTATATTTATGATTTCGCAACAATTCAGTATGTTATCTGGTATAAAACTAATTTCCTCTGTCATTATTATAAACTTTAAATTTACCGATGTATTGTTATTTTGTTGCATATAACTGTAAAAATTTTCCAGTAATTCACTATGTATATCATGGAAATATTTACAAACAATTATTCCGGATTTTTCTGTTTTAGCAGATATAATATCTATAATTTGCTGATATATTTCGTGCCAGAGTAATTTTGAGTTACAACCTAAGAGAGACATATCTACTTCGTAATGTATATCACTTATTTTGAAGAAATATTGCTGTTTATTATATGTCAGACTTATTTTCTTTTCGTATTTTAACTCTGTAGGACTATATTTTTTAATTGATTTTAACATTTGTGTGTATTTACCTGTTCCACTTGGACCAAAGAAAATAATATTTTTTAAATGCGCTATTTGTTTTGGAAATCTATCATATAATTTGTCTAACTTTGGATGCAAATTTGTTCTGGTATTTTCAGTAATATATTCTTCAAAATGAGTTTCATAAAATTTCATTATTAGTATTATTATTGAATATTTATTTATATTATAAACTAATTATATATTCTAACCATTGTAAAAATTTGAAGGTTGTAATGAAAAAGGCGTAAAAGGTTTAAAAACATTATAATATGTAATTATAGATTTATTATAATGAATATAGTTAAAAGAATTGATCAATATGATGATAACAATATATTTTTTTGCGAACCCATTAAAAATAATGTTATGAACGAAGGAAACTTTATTAGAATATTATATTCTACTCCCAACGTGGTGTTTAATGGTATATATTTATTGATGACATTAAATGATATTACATGTGAAAAATATTATACTAAATATAGATGTAACTTTAATGTTACAACCCATAAAGATATTATTGACAATATAAAAATCATAGAAGAGGATTTACTTAAAAAATATGATCTTTCAGAAAAAATACCACAGCTTAAAATACATGAACAACTAAGAAATGGTAATTTGAAAATATTTACAGATGTCGGTAATAAAAATGTTTGCTCATTTATTCTTAAAATATCAGGTATTTGGGAAACACAATATAATTACGGGTTAACCTACAAATTTATTAAGGTGGAATAAAGATAGGGGTCTAATGGTGGATAAGAATATTTTGTGCGGATGTAAAATGTCTATAATGAATTTACAAGGGAATAATTATTTTGGAAACCATCTGTAGTATAATAATGTAATATGGTGAATAATATTATGGATGTTATTCCCGATAATACACCTAATAAATATATTATACTTGATGTTACACTTGATATCCTGCCAGTATTTTCAAAACTATCAGTTGTTATGTTTGTATAAATTAAATATAATTGCATAGACAATAATATTACAAAAACATTACTAAATGAATAATATCCACTAGAAACATGTTTACTTAATATGTTATCTTTGTATGTTATCAATAAATATAATATAAATGCTATAATAAATAACATAAGGATAAATGGTCCAGTGGTCATTAAAATTGTAGAGAATACTTGTAACATAGACTTGTTTTGCGATACTTCTGTTATTTTATTAAATATCACAATCAATATCATCATAATAGCTAAAATTAAAACTGAATAACTAGAAATATATGCGCCGAAAGAGGTGTTTCCTTGTGTAAAAAAACCAATTATAAAAGCGATTATTCCTGTGTAAATTAAACCTTTATAAATACTTGCATACCAATTTTCCATTTATAATAATATATGAAAATAAATTATTATAAATATTCATTTGGATAAAATATAGAATAATAAAATATAGAACAATAAAATAACAGAATAATAAAATAATAGAATATACAAATTTATATATCTTTTTGTATGATTTTTTTTAAATCATCTATCTCTTTTTGCATCGCATTTATTTTTGAAACTAACATAGGTATTAATTCTATATAATTTACCGTTTTATGACCGGATTCACCAAGTTTAACCAATTCAGGATAAACACCTTCAATTTCTTGCGCTATAAAACCATAATGTATTTTCTTTTTAACGTCAGATTTAAATGTGTATTTTACAGGGTTTAAATTTAATAAATTATTTACCTTTGATTCACTAATAGTTTCTATGTTTTCTTTAAGAGATACATCAGATGTATTAAATATTGAGCCATTTACATATAAATCACTGTTTATATATACGGGTATTGTTTTATTGCCAGGCGTTTGAACCTTTAACCCTGCCGATGTTGTTTTATAAATCCAAAAAGCTAAACCATTCGCTTCAACAACAAATTGTTTAATGTTTTGACTATTATCCGGTTGTTTACCACCATAATTTGCAACAGATCCTATTAATGACATTTATATTAATATAATAGTATTATTTTTATTATTTTATTATTTTAATTACAATATAAAAAATTATCATATAATATAATAAATGTCTAACTTGTTCAATGCGAACCATTTTTTAATTGATCAAACTTCTTCCAGAAATTTTAATACAAATACATCTCATCCATTAATACAAAGTTCCCAAGAATATATTTACTATAAAAAATATGTGTCAATACACTCTGAAGATAGAGACATGCTTAAATATACAAATCCAGGAGAGTTTGAAATTGACATGCCTGAAGACATAACGAATATAACCTCTTTAAGATTATATAGTTGGACATTTCCTTCTAATTATAGCACATTTACAGCTACGAATTCAAATATATCCATGACATTTCAAATTAATAATCCATATAATCCTAATATAAATAATGTTACTAATTTGTTAGTTCAAAAAACATTTGAGTTTTTATTTTTATATCAAAATAATGATTTTTCGCTAATTATTGAAGATGGGTTTTATAATCCTTATCAAATGGTTACTGAATTAACGAATAAATTTAATCAATCAGTTACAGATAAACTTAGAAACTATTTTGATGAAAAAGCAATTGACCCATCTTTAACACCCGATGAACAAGCATTATATGTAGAAGCAAAATCTTTACTTTTAACCGCTGGAGGTTATACAAATTTTATTATTGTATATAACAATGTGAGTCAAAAGATTTGGTTTGGTAATATTTGCGATGGATTTATCTTAACCAACGAGAAACAGGCTCTAAAAAATACATTAGTAGATAATTTATATTGTGGCGCAAGAGCTCAATTGCCCGATTTTAGTAATTGGGGTCTTCCTGGAAATTTAGGTTTAAAAAGATGTAATCAAGAATCTATTAGTGGTACTACAATAACAAATATAGCCCAAACAACACAATATGGTAATACAATAGTCCCTAGATTCTTTTATGGAGATGTTTCATATGGAGACAATGGTTATTGGCTTTTACCAAATGCTGAATTATCTGGTTCTGAAGTTCATTGGTTAGAAGCTACTTATAAAATAAATTTAATGGGTCCTGGTTATATGTATATGGAACTTGACGGACAAAACTGTATTGACGAGACAGCGCCTTATAATGTTAGTCAATTTACATTGCGAACAAATGAAACAAATGGGGTTGTAAATGCTTCCTTTGCCAAAATAGCAATACCAACTACACCTTTATCTCAATGGTTTGATCGCGAATCCTCGCCTTATAAATTTTATTATCCACCCGCCGAGAAAATGCGACGACTTAAAATTAAAATGAGATATCATAATGGTGAAGTAGTAAATTTTGGAGTATTTAATTATAGTTTTGTATTAGAATTTACATTACAACTGCCACAAATATTACGAAATTCGTCTAGTGTAGCATATCCAACTGGTATAAGTAACACAGCAGTAGCAAAAAAGACTAATCTCCATTAAAAGCAAATTAGCCATAGCCATAGCCATAGCCATAGCCATAGCCATAGCCAGAACTAACCAATAAGTGATTTCCATATCAACGGCACTATTCATTTGTTATAATTGTAATACTTTACACAACTCTTCACAAGCATCTCTTTCACATACACGATTATTATTTATCATATTTATGAATAATAGATAAATAATAACTAATAGATAAATAATAACTAATAGATAAATAATAACAATTTGTGAATTATATTTTACACGTTGTATTTCTCAGATATCCATGACTTTAAAATAACAATGTCGCATATTTTATAGTCTTCGCCCGTTTCTAACATAAACCCTTTAATGTCATAAAACTGTGGTTTTTTCATTTTCGGCATTTTGTAAAATAAATAATCTCCCTTGGGGCCTCTACGAATAGACATGTTTGCGTTTATCTCTCTAATCAAATTACTTCCTTGCTCCAAATATTTTTTAACTTCATCAAATGTTATATTTTCCATAGGTCTGTTACCGAATTCCTTTAATGTTTTACTATTTTCACCCCATGATATGTAGAGGCCAAATTTCCCTTTTTTCAAAATAACGTCGTTGCCATTGTATTGTCCCAGAATATAGTGACTTTTTGCCATTTTATTAGTATCAACAATGTCTTCCATTTTAACTTTGCCATTTTCCAGCAGTTTTACATCTATATCTTTACGAACTGGCTTAAAAGTTATTTCTTCTTTGCCATCGTCTGTTTTTTCTGCGCATTTAATAATCGGCCCATATTTTCCTATTAAATATGTATTATTCTCATCAATTTTATACTCTATCTTCGTTTCATCCTTTATTTTTTCAATCAATGTATCCAATTCGCAGTTACAATCCTTACATAATTCATGCCATATTAATTCACCTTTTGCTATTTTATCTAAAGCGGATTCCATTTGGCTTGTATAATCATAATTAAACAATTCGTTGAAATGTTTTTCTAGAAATTCCATTACAATTATTCCCAAAGGTTGTATGACTAGCTTATTTTTCTCGTTGCCAAATTCTCTCTTTATTTCTATTTCACAAATTTCGTCGTTTTCCAACTCGTAATCTTTACAAATCAATTCCTTGCCCTTTATATCTTCCTTTTTTACATATCCACGTTCTTGAATTTTATCCACGAGAGAAGAAAATGTGGATGGTCTACCTATACCTCTTTCTTCTAATAGTTGAACCAATCTGGCTTCGGTATAATGTTGTTTCGTACCCTTTATTGTAACCTTGGCATATATTTTTTTATATGGAATGGCAACATTCGGTTTTATCTGTTGTAAATAATTATATTCATTTGTATCAGTGGAATATTTTTTCTCAACGATTTTCCAACCTGGAAAGGAAATCAATTCGCACGTATGAGTAAATTTCGTATCTTGAAATGCCGAAATACTCGCCGTAACAGAATAATAGATTGCCGAAGTCATACAGCTTTCTAATGTGTTGGTCCATATTAATTTATACATTCGCCGCTCTTTTGAACCAAACTTTGCGTCCAATGTTTCAGGCAATTCACAGAGAGAAATATGTGTAGGTCTTATTGCTTCATGTGCCTCCTGTCTAAGAATGTCTTTTTCCGGAGTAGATTTCTTTTTGGGAGTTTTGGATTTTTTTGTTGCGACAGTTTCCTCCTTTTTTGATCCCGTAACCATATTTGCTAACTCTTCGCTTATATATTTCTCCCCATCAGTGTAATTGCGGGTAATGTACCCCCTTACCGTTTCAATAAATTCGCCACTATATGTCTTTGAATCGGTTCTCATATATGTAATAAATCCGCCTTCATATAGTAGTTGACAAATACGCATTGTTTCTTTTGGAGAATAATGTAATTCATTGCTCGCCACTTGTTGTAATCGGGAGGTAGTAAAAGGTTCGGGTGGTTTCTTGTATGTTTTCACTGGTTGCGAACAATTATAAATATGTGGAAATTCCGAACTGCCGTCTAAAAAATCTATAATTTCATCGTCTGTTTCATATTTACCTTGCGGAGTATGTTCAAAGCATATATTTAGATTTGTGAAAAAACCTGTTATATTGTACACTTTTCTCTCTTCGCTTTTCTTAATCTCTTGTTCATTATCATAAATCAATCGGAGGGCAGGAGTTTGACATCTGCCTGCGCTTAGAGCACTATCTTTTCCTTTTGCTTGAGCTACGCATTTCCACAATGTAGGCGATATTTTAAATCCGACAAGTATGTCCAATATTTGACGCGCTTGTTGTGCATGAACCAAGTCCATATCAATTGTTCTAGGGTTTTTAATGGCGTTCTGAATAGCTGTTTCAGTGATTTCATTAAATGTAATACGCTTTGTTTTATTTATATCTAATTTAAAAATTTGCGCGATACAATAACTAATTTTTTCGCCTTCACGATCATCGTCGGTTGCAAGTATAACTTCTCCTGCGGCCTTGATTTCTTTTCTAATAAATTCTATTTGCTTTTTCTTTATAGCGTTGTCAATAATTGTATATGTTGGCGCAAAATTATTTACAATATCTATATTCTTGAGAGAAGGTAGTTCGCGTAAATGACCATAAGAAGCAACACATTTATAACCAGGACCTAAATATTCTTCTATTTTTTTACATTTGGCCGGAGATTCTACTATTACGAGAGTAGTAGTGGTGGAATATTTTTTTGTCATAAATATATATTACATAGATAGATACATTTATGTATTTTGTGTAAATAATATAGAATCTTATTTGTATTTTATTGTATCTGGTTACTCTATGCTCTTCATTTCATATATTTTGTATTTTTTTATGCTTTATTGCTCAACAACGTTTTCTATAAATTATTTAACTAAAAAACAAATGTCACAGATAAAAACAATATTACGTCACCCTAATAAATCAGATTATATGGTTGATAAAATTTCTCAGATATTGTATCAACATTACAAATATAAGGCATTTGATATGGCTTACGATTTTAAACAATTCCATTATAAACAGTGTAAAAATATAGACTTTGCTGAATTAAAATTATATGCTTCCAGAGGTTTGTTGATGGCGATAAAAAATTATAATCCAGAATACCCTTTTATAAATCATATGAAAATATACGTCAAAGGACAACTACACGTCGGTCTAACCGATTTATACCCATTAACTATTTTACCAAAAACAGTAAGAATATCTAAGAAATGGAAGAAAGAAAATAGAAAAACATATATAAAATTGTTAAACACAAATTTTGTAGGAAATAATCAGTATTTGTATGAAAAAAATATGGATTGTTACAAATTACAAAGCCGCGAATATTCAATATTTATAAAAGTTTGGGATATTATAAACAATATAGATATTGAATATCAAAGAATTATGAAATATAAATACAATTTTTTTATGGAAACAATACGTTCAAATAGCGAAGTGGCAGAACTAATGTGCTGTAGTCATGAATGCGTGCGAAAGAAAATTCTATATGTTAAAGACGAAATTCGGCGTAAATTGTATCCATATACCATTGAATTACATCAATGAATATTTTATTTACCCATTTTCTTGAATTGATTCCATGATATATTGACTTCTGCCTTCTTAGGCTCTTCCTTTTTCTCGGCGATTTCGTCTAATTTTTCAGCCTTTTTAAGAGCACTGTCTACATACAATTCTTTTAATATACTGCCTACTAAAAATGAACCCTCATGTTGGTCCAATTCACCGTCTTCAATACGCCTTAATACATCTAGAAATTTATTTAATATACCAATATCTATCTCGTCTTTTCTGATTTTGTTAAAAATATCCGTATAATAGGTGAATAAGAAATTACATTCATTTACACATTCTGCGTATATTTTTTCACTGTCGCCTCTATATTTAGCTTTTAGTAAAATCATGTTGTTTACGTCATTGCGCAAAATTTGACTATGCTTTAAATTGCGTATTAAATTGGTCTGGTCTTCTACATTGTTGGCCTTTATCATATTGGCTAATTGTAATCGTTGATTTTCGTCCATTATATTATATTTATAGTAAATATTAAGTATTTTATTTTTAAACTAAAAATTAATAATATTTATATATATTAAATGTCTACTAATAATAATACTACTAATCAAAATATCAAAGGAATGGTTCCTATCACTACACCAGCTATGGTAGGTTCAAATCCATATGATTCCGCGCGACAAGCTGGGCTAAATCAACGCCAATCACAGGCAAATGCCAATTCGGCTATGGCTGGAGGTAAAATGAACCGACGAAGACGTTATATTGGAGGAGCTATTATTGTTCCGCAATCATCATATCAAAATTTGTATACCAATCAAACCGGCACAGGAACCGATCCAAATTCTCAATATGCGAGTGGATTACAAACTTCCACCCAAATGGCGGCAAATGCTCAATGGGATAACGAGGCAAAAAATGTAAAGGGCGGCTCTAGAAGACGTAAAGGTGGTAATCCAGATTGGGTGTGGGGTTGTATGAGCGGAGGTAAAAAAGGCAAATCTAAAAGACGCACTAGACGCCATAAACACAAGAAGAGCAGAAAAAGTCGCACTTACCGAAAATACTAGAATACTAGAATACTAGAATACTAGAATAGTAAAATAGTAAAAAGAAAGGGTATTATTCGGTTTCCAAAGGTCTAACAATTTCTATAAATTTCATATGATTCATTTTATTTATGAGAGAATTATAAATAAAATTCAACTCCTTTACAAAACTAAACGTTCTTGGACGTTCTTGTTTTATTGGGTACAACTCTTTTACATCAGGAATACCTATTGCGTGATTGAATAAACTTATATTATTCCAAAATAACTCATATTTAACACTATAAATGTCGTAATTTCTATCTTTAGCAACTGTGTAATTATCAAAAAACTCTTCTAGTCCATATAAATCTCGCTTGGTTCTTATTACGTCAAACAAATTTATGTTACCGTTATTTTGACATTTTATATGTTGTAGATGAGCCACGTTCGGTCCATGTCTTTGCGCAAATCTAGTAAAAATAACGGGAATCGGACTCCTATAAATAAATATCACCTTGTAGTTTTTTAATTTATCCGGTGGTATTTCTACACTGTTAAACCATTCGTTGTAAATTTCCTCTTGAGTATTATTCCTTCCTACATGTGTTAGTTTAGATGGAGGTTGTCGGTCATGAATGTGATAAACATTCCCAAAATTAGAAAGATAATTGAATAATACTGTTGACCCTGAACCTCCGTAACTACAAATGTAATAATTCATTTCTTTATTAAAATAATTACGGGTCATATTACGTGTCTCTCTTCTGTGTGAAACGATTGAATCATTTGTTACAAATTGCATTGAAAATCTACTCATAATGTTTACTTATATATTTTTAACCAAATATAAACTTATTTTCACTAATAATTTTATATTTATAATATAAGTTATGCCTTCCGGAAAAAACTGGATAAATTTTTTATATGTAAATCTAGCATTCGCATTATATATTGCCGGAGTCTTTTATTACAGTCAAGTAGCAGAAATTAAAGCGAACTGGCCTCTATATCAATGTAATCCAATGTATATGCCTTTAGCAGATGATATGGAAGAAAATTTTACATATTGTATTCAAAATATGCAATCAAATTATATGGGCTATTTATTGGCACCATTAACGTCTACTACAAATTTACTGGGAAGCACATTGGGCACTTTTATGAATGATATTAATAATATTAGAGCCATGTTTAATAAAATTAGAACCTTTTTCTCTGATATCATTCAATCTGTTTTTGGTGTATTTTTAAATATAGTTATTGAATTTCAAAAAATTACCATTGGTATAAAAGATTTAATTGGAAAAACTATTGGTATTATGGTAACCTTGATGTATCTTATGGATGGCAGTATTAAAACCATGAATAGCACATGGAATGGCCCGCCAGGACAACTTGTACGCGCACTTGGTAAGTGTTTTTATCCTAACACGAATGTAAAATTATTTAATGGACAAATAAAAGCAATGAAGGACCTTGATTTAGGAGATATTTTAGAAGATGGGTCCATTGTTGAATCTGTTATGAAAATTGACAATAAGAGAGAAAGATTACCGTTATATGTAATTAAAGGTTCAGGAGTAAATGGCGAAGACATTTATGTTACCGGGTCACATCTAGTATTAGACAATGTAAGTAAAAATTATATTAAAGTGAAAGAGTATTCTGACGCAACTATAACAAATGTTCAGACGGATTGGTTTAGTTGTTTAATTACGGATAACCACAGAATACCTATAGGAAGAGAAGTCTTTTGGGATTGGGAGGATCATTTTGTTAAAATTATCTAACAATACATTTTTATATTTATTATAATTCAAAAATGTATTTCTTATAATTCTTTTTTACGAATATACTATATGGATAAACCAACAGATAATAGTAAACAAATAAATAACATAAAAAAAATGTATGAAAAATTAAATTATTTTGACCAATATGGAGGATCAGTTATATTATATATTATCATAACACTTGTTTTGATTATTTTGATGTCGTATTGTTTTATTATGATAAATGCTCAACCTATTATAGATGATTGGCCAAATCAACGATGTAAACCAAATATAATACCTGTTGCCGGTTTTATAACACGTCCAGAAGGAGTTTCAGCTACGGATTACACGTATCAGAATTTTACTTACTGCACACAAAATATTTTGTCCAATATTAGTGGTATGGCTCTTGAACCATTAACGATTGTTACCAATCTATTAAACAGTATGGCACAACAAGTGGAATCTGATATTCAATCCATTAGAGATATGTTTGATAAAGTGCGGTCTATGTTTCAAGATGTTAGTCAAGAAATAATGGGTAGAATTTTGAATTTCACTATACCGCTTCAGCAAATGATAATAGGGATTAAAGATTTGATGAGCAAAATACAAGGAACTATGACGGCTGGTTTATACACCTTATTGGGTTCCTATTATACTCTTCAATCATTAATGGGGGCTATTGCTCAATTCATTATTTCTATTTTGGTTGCTCTTGCGGTAATGATTGCGGCTTTTTGGGCGTTCCCATTTACTTGGGGCGCAGCTATTGCCAACACTGTTATTTTTATAGCCATCGCTATACCCATGGCTATTATACTTGCCTTTATGGTTGATGTATTACATGTAAAAACGAATTTATCTATACCAAAGGTGAAATGTTTTGACGATGAAACCCTTATTGCCATGAACGATGGTGCGTTTAAAAAGATTGCGGATATTAAAATTGGCGATATGTTAGCAGATGATAATGAAGTAACTGCTTGTATTAAAGTGGAAACTAAAGGGTCGCAAATGTATAGGCTAAAAAATGTCATTGTTTCCGATTCACATATAGTTCAATATGGTGAAAAATGGATACATGTTTCTCAACATCCAGACGCAGTGAAATGCGAGTCTTATGGTAAACCCTACTTGTATTGTTTAAATACGTCGCATAAAATTATAAAAATAAATGATGTTGTTTTTAGTGACTGGGATGAAATTTGTGGAAAAAATGAATTTAATGAGCTTAATAAGAACGTAACCAAAAATACTAAGGGGATCTCGTTGAATAAAGTAGACGACATTCATACGTTTATTGACGGCGGTTTTAGTGGGGATACCAAAATTAAAATGAAAAATGGCGCATATAAAGAAATGAAAGATGTAGTTGTTGGAGATGTTCTTGAGAATGGAGACAATGTTTATGGTGTTGTTAGTATGAATGGTAGTAATGTAGACGAACAATTTGAATATAATTTAGGCAATAATTTAGTTATAGAAGGTGGACCTAATTTAGTTATTTACGAACCCAAAAATATGGATCGGGGCGTATCAACATTAACTTTAGACTTTATACATAAATCTAGTATTAAGAATAAGCATGCCGAGTTGTATCATTTATTAACAGATACTAAAACTTTTGTTGTCGGGCATTTGAAATTTTATGATTACAACGCAGCGATTGACTTATTTTTAGACAAAAATAACGGAAAATTATTATCTATGAAATATGTATAATATGGATATCAATATTTTCGGATATAAGTTAAATCTACAGGTTTTAATTTTAATTGGTGTCGTTTATTTAATTTTAGTTGGTCATTTATTTTGCGGATGTTGCAATATATCAAGAATTATGGAGGGTATGGCCGTAAAAAAACAAGTTGAAGCTAAAAAGGCTGCGGCCAACACCAATTTGCCTACACAAAATGCGGTCGGTTCAAAAGTAGGCGGTCTAGCTCCTCCTTCTGTTCCTACACAAGCTAAAGAAGGCTTTACAGGTGCCAATATTAATTATGGCGAATCATCTGTCTATGACTTGACCAACGATACTCCTATTAATACTTCGTCTTGGAGTAAACCTAATATGACTGTTGTTCCTGGACAGCCATTGAGTGAAGGTGTGAAGAAATTCTTA
>JACCDO011306925.1_pt1 | contig 13968 bp, 17 predicted proteins | sample 7446101 | NCBI WGS metagenome assembly JACCDO01 (sample SAMN15323440, study PRJNA562643) | freshwater metagenome | isolation source: river surface water | place: USA:Blue River Watershed | collected 2017-08-16
TTATTATAAAACAACTTAAAGAAATAACATTATATTATAATGGTATAAGGTACTAATTGTATAGAGGTCTTATAGTGTAGTGGTTATCACTCGGGACTTTGAATCCCGCACCCTCGGTTCGAATCCGAGTAGGACCAATAAACTTTTTCTTCGGTAGCTCAGTAGGTAGAGCAAACGGCTGTTAACCGTTAGGTCGCAGGTTCGAGACCTGTCCGAAGAGATAATAAATCAAAATGACTAATTTTGCATAATCAAAGTATTTATATTTCATTATAAATCTAAATACTTTTAACGTCTAAAGAATTTAACACATTCCCAAATTTTAGCACTTTCTTCAATTGAAAATGCTCCTCTTTGGTGTGCTAAAGCAACAAATGAAACAAGAACATTAAGAGCAGTGTTTTCATCACTAATTTGAATATCAACAAGTTTTTGTTGGGTAGGTGCTTGAGCAGGTTCAGCAGTTTCCATCTTATTTATATTTATTCTAAATATTTTTTAAATACTTTTTAAACTAAATTATTTTTTTTAAATTATAAAAATTATAAAAAACATATTTAAAGAAATACCAATAATATTATTAATATACACTGTATCTACAATGCTTACAACTGATTTAATGAAACACACTTTTATGAACACAACATCTCATATTATCAACACAAACTTTTCCGAATTATCAAATGATTTTAACGTTTCTGGATGGATTTTGATTAAAAACACTGAAAATCATATAATTTATACAAAACCATGTAATGAAACAGAATATTATGAAATTTGTGTCATTGAACAAAATAAAATCAAAGTATCCATTCCACTCAAGAATAGTGTATATCAATATGTTAATTATTTCAATACACCAAAAAATGTTATTGAATACATCAGAAATATTTTACAGAACGAATAATTGTAAAAAAATTGAAATATATTTGACTTATATAGAGTTAAATATATTACTATACATACAATATATACAATATAAAATGTCGCAATTTGTTGAAAATGTTATTTCGAACACAAATATTAACAAAGAAGTATTATTTCACGATAATACAATAAATTCGTATAATATTACTACAACTATTAATAATGACAGTGAAAGTGATGGAGAATACACATTTGGTATCTTCAAACTATTAGCAACTGGAAACATATGTCAGAAAAATAAATTAATTATATTCTCTATTGATCGTTCTGGATCTATGGATGATAAATGTTATGACAAGAGAACAAAAATGCAACATACAATTCATACACTTTCAAACATTGTCAGATTTTTCGAAAAAAATAATTATCAAATAAACATTATTATTAATGTTTTCGATAATGAAGTTGAAACAATTATAGAAAATACTGTTGTTGACTCTCAAACTCTCAATTTGATTATTGAAAAAATAGAAAAAATTCATCCAAATGCCTCAACTAATTTTGAAAAACCTTTAAATATTGTAAAAGAACAAATAGAAAAATTCGGCACTCATTTAAACATTGATAGAAACAATATTTACCATATTTTTATGACTGATGGTGAGGTAAATGATGGTTCTTCAAACAAAATAGACCTAATCCCATTATTGGATACAAATATTCATAATATATTTATTGGGTTCGGTATAGAGCATAATTCAGATTTGCTTTATAGTCTCAGTAATTATAGAAAAGGTAATTATTACTTTGTTGATATTTTAGAGAACGCTGGTATAGTATATGGAGAAATAACACACGAAATTGTTAACACATGTTTCAATGATATTGAAATTAAAATAAATAATGGTCTTATTTATGACTGGAAAAATAATGTGTGGTCTGATATTTTATATATAAATAATATTATATTAGATAAAAGTTTGATTTTTCAGATAAAAACGTTAAATCGTGAGAATTTGTCTGTTGCTTTGTCTTGTGAAATGGATACAAATACAAGTACAACTATTAATCATGAACTTTGTGATTTGACCAAATATATTTTCAGACAAAAGACACAAGAAATATTATATAAAGTTAATAGCACTAATTTCAGAAAGGATAAATCAATTACAAGAAAAGATTTGAAGAAATTTTATGATTTAATTAAAAATTATATGACAGAAAATAATTGTGTAAACGATCCTCTATTGAAATTGTTATTAGATGATATTTATATTGTCTTCAGAACACTTAATAAAAGTCGGTCACAAATGTATACTAGGGCAAGACAAACATCTCAGGGAAGACAACAAATTTATACTGTGAATAATATTAATAATAATAATAATAATAATAACACTACTATAAACAATAATACTATTGGGAGTAACGATACTACTGTTGTTGGAAATGGTTATTCTACTTTTGTACACTTCACAACACCAAATAGATTATTGAGATCTAGAAATAAGAAATTTGAAGACGAAGATGATTTTGATATTCTTGATTTTGATGTCAACTATCCTGAATTCAATTTAGGTAGAAGATATTCAGTATTTGACGGTGTTGAAAATGATATGTTACCTCATATAGAACCAAGAAGTAATACTCCATATTCATTCAATGAATTAGATCCATTTACAAATGAATATGATGAAGATTATTTGGAACATACTTTTTCGCAATATGATTGCTCTCCATTTATTTCACCTTCGTGTTTAAATACTATACATAGTGTAAGTGTTAGTATGGAAGAAATGACAGAACAAACAGAATGTGATTGTAACGAAACAGTAATAGTGAATGAATTGAGTGATACTGGTACTGATACTAATTCTGAATAAATAATAATAATAATAATAATAATAATAATAATAAATATATAAAAATAAATAATATATAATTATATTTATGAACCAAATAATATTAGATGAATTAAAAAAAGATGAAATAGTAAATGTAAATACTTTCATTACTGGAAATAAAATAGAAATTATTATACAACATGGAAAAAATGGAGAAAAAACTACAAAAATATGTAATACTATTTCCAATTCAAATTCAAATTCAAATTCATATTCGTTATTTCCAAAAAACATATTCAACTGTAAAATCGATTTATTAGCAGTTTCTGTCACATGTTTACAAATATGGTTTTTATGGAATAAACTAGATTTTATACATTAATTTTTCCAAGTTCTGTTTTCAATTGAGATAATATTGGAAATTTATTTTTGTCAATATTTTTTTCTTCGCTAACCTTTGTCGGTTCCGACTCCTTCAACCCCCATAAATTTTTCCATATAGAACTTACACCACTTTCACCATCTGATATGGAAAATGGACATGTATATTGAGGCGGATTATTTATTGCAACACATGGATTACATGGTTTGTCTGTTAAAAACTGAAAACCAGGTATTAGATTTGGCAATTCTTCATTACTAATATCAATTACTTGTTCTTTATGAACTCCAAAAATACCATCATTACCTAGACTTTTTGTCATTTGCATGACCATTTCTCCACTTCCAGAACTGCTCTTTCCACACTTAATTAGATTGCGATCAGGACTAATTAGACCACTTAACATAGCATATGTACCACTGCCACTTTGTTGACTTTCTTTTTCAGTAGGTGATGATCCAACGAAAACACCGCTTAATAACATTTGTCCTTCTGGCGCTTTCCAAGAAAGCATTTGTTTCATAATATTTTCATTATACATTGTACGCGCTATTTTCATTGAATCTTCTGGAACATTTTTTATAACAGTATTGTTTTGTACATTTTCCATGAATAATTTCTGTGTTTCATCTGACCAAGGCCATTGACCTTTTTCAAATAATTCTTTCGCTTCTTCTTCACTTGCTTGTTGTTGTACAAAACTCATATCATATATAGCATTTCGATTGTATGTATTTTGAAAATCGTTGAATTTATCTAGTGACTCTTGACTCCATGTAAAACCCTCTCTCTTAGGAGAAGATTTTTCCAATAAAAAATTAATAGAACGAGATAATAAATATAGAAGACCAAGAGAGAAACCCATTAATATCCCTAATCCATTGTTAATGTAATACATTATTCCTATAAATGTTAAAATACTTATATACCCTAAAATACTGTTGAAAAGGAAATCGTATATCTTTCTTGATTTATAGAAAACATACAGAAGAATAATATAAAAAAATATTAGAATAAATGTGAATGAAGGTGTTAATAAGTCTTTCATCTTTCTCATTATACTTTTTGTCATTGATATTATATAATATATTCAAATATAATTTATTATATAATTTTTTAACAAAGATGTAAGTTGTCAGTTTAAGCAATAGCAGGTTTAATTGGCGCAGGTACTTTTTTATCTTCTTTTTCCTTTTCAGGTACAGGATTTGTTAAACCATCGCGAAATCTTGCCATACTCATAACAACATATAAACCAACTGCTAATAGAACACCTAAAGATAAGTTTCTCATTCCAGCCATGATAACAGCAATAATAATAATGAGATTTCCTAAATATGTATGAAATAAATTGAAAAATAAACTAGGAATAGCGTAAATAATCAACCATAGACCAATCAATACACTAAGTAAACCAATCATGGTATTTGTATTAACGCGTTTAAACATACCCATAATTTTCTTAGCACCACCTCTATGTTCACCAGGAAAAAGTCCATCTAAACTTAGTTTTAAAAATGATAAACCAAAAATTACGATTAAAACAAGAGCCCAAGCAGGAATCATTATATATATTCAAAATATTATATTTTTATTTTATTTTATTTGTAAGTAAGACGATCATTATCATATCAAGATGATATACTTTATTTACAAACCTGATGATCCAAAACCACCAATACCTCTTTCAGTTGTTTCGCTTAATTCTTCAATATTATCGACAATATTTACAAAAATAGGTGCCAAATTTGGCGCACATATTTGAAACATTCTTGTTCCCTTTTCAATACATTCTTGACTTTTTACGTCTAACATTGCCATAATATTTCCTCTATATCCTGCGTCTATAATTCCAGTGCTATTTGCCATTCTAAAATTGGTCTTATAAATAGATGAACGAGGATATAAATAATAACCCGTAAAAAAGGATTTACCTGTATTATCTATAATTGACGCAGAACATTTAATTTTATGGTCTAAACAAATAAGATTCTTTTGGGTTTCATCAATTCTTTCTGGAGCAAATAAATCAAAACCAGCGTTAATAAATTTATTTGATAATAAATGTTCATTGTGTTTTTTTGAACTTTCAATATATAAATTTTTTATATCATCAAAATCTCCATCCAAAAAAATATTTAAAATCATTACAGATTTATATTTTTCTATAATTTTTGTTATATTATTCGAAAACGAAGTCATTGTTTTATTGTATTTTATATAATAATTTTGTCTTTATGTCATATTATTATATTTATATATTTTCATATTTCTAGTACACATTATCGATCAAATCTTCAAATTCACAATTGTATGTCTCACATATGTTCATCAATCTCATTGGATTAAACACTTTACTTGTTAATTCTTCTGCAAATAATTTATTGCGTTCTCTCATTTCTTGGTAATCAAGGGGGAATAATTGCATAATATTCTTATTTGTAGATAGTCCTAACCAATTATAAATTTTGTCTGAATTCTTTTCTAAAATAGGAATAGCATTTGGATTATACGATAAAACATTCCATGCTATTTTGTCTAAATTCTTTTCTAAAATATGTATAGCATTTAGATTTAAACATAATAACAACCAATCAACCTTATCTAAATTCTTCTCAAGAATAGGAATAGCACTTGGATTTAATGATAAATGTCTCCAACCTATTTTATCAAAATTTTTTTCTAGGATTGGAATAGCATTTATGTTTTGTGATAATCCATACCAATCAACCTTATCTAAATTCTTTTCTATTATTGGAATAGCATTTATGTTTTGTGATAATCCATACCAATCAACCTTATCTAAATTCTTCTCAAGAATAGGAATAGCACTTGGATTTAATGATAATATACACCAAAGAACCTTGTCCAAATTTTTTTCTAGGATTGGAATGGCATTTGGATTTTTTGATAACTCGCCCCAATGAACTTTATCCAAATTTTTTTCTAGGATTGGAATAGCATTTTTATTTCTTGACAAATCACGCCAACTGATTTTATGTAAATTCTTTTCAAGAATATGGACTGCGTTTGGATTTTCTGATAACCACATCCAATCAACTTTGTCTAAATTTTGTTCTAAGATAGGAATTGCATTTTCATTTCTTGATAAATAGTTCCAATTTAATTTATCTATTATGTGTTTTGATTTTTCAAATTTGTAAATCGGTTGCTGTAACATTTATTTATTAATAATTTAATAATTTAATATATTAATTATGTTTAAGTCGTTTTTTTATTTTTTCTAGTCTTTTTTTGTTTTCTTATTATTTTACCGCCATACGTTTCCTCATCTTCGGGTCCTATTGTCATTTTATATGCTAAAAAAATACCAACAGCATATATTGGCCATGTCCAGTAAGGTGCAAACATTATGTATATAATATAATATATAATTTTGTATATTGTATTGTATTGTATTGTAATTTGTGACTGTCTAAGTTTCAACAAAATCACTACTAGACTTTATATACCAATCTGGAGGAGTTAAATAAATAGGACCTGCACCCAATGTACAAGCACCACTGTTTCCAGCGCTAACTTTGAGACCACCTCTATAACCAATACCTGAACCTCTATTAACAGCAAATGGAAATGGTTTTTGTGATCCCAAGGGGTTAGCACATCTTCTTTGTATTTGAAGGGTGTATGTGCTACTATCTTGTGAATTGCGCAAGTATTTTGTATATGGTGCGTTTGCAGCCATTGTATTGTATCTAAATAAGGCAGTTGTTTGATAACAATCTGTTGGACCACAAGTTTTTCTATAACCTTCATATTTCTTGAAATTGTTTACATCAACAACACAAGTATTAGCAGCAGCAATACTTTGAATATAATTTCCTTGACTTGCTGTTTGTGTTTGATCTCCAGTATAAAGTGGTTGAACCCAATAGTTTGGATATTGACCAGTGTAAGCCCAACGATACTTCTTTTCCAACATTCCACGTGTAGATAAAACACTTGGTTTGATATATTCATATTGTGTTCCTAAAGTGTCAACTTCACGACTATTTAGTACAGGTCCGACTTGTTTGTATGTTCCGCAACATCCACCTGCTCCCATTGGATGTACTCCTCTAAATGGTGTACCTTGTTTTGACATGGCATAACTTTTTCCTACGTATCCCACATTTCTGTGACCTCCATTAATCGAAAATCCGACTGGTCCAGATGACCCAATTAAATAACTATCATTTTCGCTTACACCTCCGAATGGACCTTGTGTGACCCAATAACCACCTGGTGGTTTTCCAGATCTTTTAGTTGCTGAAGACCATTTATTTATAGATTTTTTTTTAAATGTAGCAAGTGACATAATAATACTATAAAATAGCGAGAGATAATTAAACTACAACTAAATCTTCAAATGAAAAATATATTTCTTAATTTTGCATCTACGCTTAAATTTCTAAGTAGAAACCAATATAATTTCGTGTATTTTATAGGTGCAAGTAGATCAATAATTTTTTCATTTACTCCGTATTTTTTATCTATTTTTATAGGTTCGCCTCCATTGTTTCTCTCTAATTCATCCAAATTGATGTTGAATAAACAATAAAAAATAAATGTCCCAAAACTGAAATAAACAGTTTTATAAGATATTTTTTTGGGCAAAGTACTTGTTTCTAAAATCTCTGGTGAGAGAAATCCGTTTCGTTTAAATGGTTTCTTAAATTCAATATATGAGTTTTCCACATTTTTTTCTCTCTTTATTCTCATAATATCTTCGAAACCAGAGTAGAAAATTCGTTCATTATCTATTAAAATAATTTTATTAATATCAATTTTATAGAAAGTGTATTCCTGCTTTTCTAAATAGAAAATTTGTTGAGATAGGCACCACAATAATTTTAATGTGTCTTTGTAAGATAATTTTCTCTCATTATCAGATTTTGCGTTCAAGAAATCAACGAAATATTCTACTTTTTCAGCGTTGAATTGTATAAACTCTCGTCTGTCATTTGTTTTTGAACAGTACAATATATTAGCATCTAATAGACTATCTATAAATATTTTATTCGTTTCGTTTTCTATTCCATTAAAAAAAATAGTATGAACATATGGACCATTTTTTACAATATTCATTTTATTGGAAATTAATTAATATATTATAATGTTTCTTTTTTTTATATTCATTTTTATTTGTTCTTATTCTTATTCTCAATATTTTATATAAAACATCATTTACATTTCATTTATCATTTATCATTTATCATTTATCATTTATTTCAACATTATTATTATTATTTTTGGATTTATTTGAGTTGTATGGGGTAGCATTTTTTACTGACCTATTAGCATACCCTTTCCAAAACAATAAACCATCATATAATACCTTTATGTCTTTATCAGAAATAAGTATTTTTCGCGCTTTAACAGCATTTGGAGTGTCAAACCATCTTACAAAATGGACACAACAACGCATTGTATCTTTGTTTTTAATGAAATTGACATTTTTAATTTCTCCTAATTGTAAGTTATTGAAAACGTCACTCACATGTTTTTTAGTTGTATTTATATTTATTTTTGGTATAAATATACTCGGGTAATTGATTTCATAATTGTCGAAATTTATTTCGTTTTTAACTTCATTAATCATTAGGTTACGTATTTAAAATTACAATAATTATTATTTTATAGTGTATAATGATACTCTTGTAATAGTATATTTGTTATTCAATTTTTTTATAAATTTAAAGATATTTTCATTCTTCTGTTTTCACATTTGAGAGAAATTAAATAATATATTTAATTTAAAAAGTATTTAAAGAAATAATATTACTATATATTGGGGTATATACCTGCTTTAGCTCAGTGGTAGAGCAGTTGACTGTAGTGGTTATTTATGGTTGTTGACTATATTAATATGTGGTTATCAACGGGTCGCTGGTTCAATTCCAGCAAGCAGGATTTTTAATAATAAATATTTTCGTTATTGAAATACTTATTATTATTATTATTATTATTATTATTAGGATTATTACTATTCATCGATGTCTAAAGTTTCCAAATTCAATATAAATTCGTCATCATGTACAATACTATTCTCTGAATTAAATGGGTCCATTAATTTTATTATAAATGGATTAAGACGCAACGGATTTTTTAAACATGAATAGTCATTAATACCAAATATTCTGTATAACCATGTTTTCTTCATATTTTCAGCATTTTCTATTTCTTGATGAAACATTTGGTCTATAACTGAAAAACCAGATTTGAGAAGTAATATTTCTCTCACCAAACGAGTTTTCAAATTGGATAAATGTATTAATCTTTTAATTTGAGAATGTGTTAATTTATTTGTTTCGTCGCACTTCTTTTGGAGAGTATTTATAAACCTTATTTCATTTTTCACATTTTTCAAATTGGTTATTGATTTTTTCCTGTAATCATCTATCTTTTTAATAATCGAAAAAATATTTGTATTATAAATAACTGGATATCGTAATCGGATTTCTCTCGGAATAATAAATTGGTTTGTCTCTTTTATTTCTGATATTTTCTTTTTAATATCTTCCAATATAAGTATCATATCTTCTTTTAATCTCTTATTTGAATTATACTTCTTTTCTCTCTTATATACTTTTAATTCTTCATCTGTTATTTCTGCCTTATTGTCCAATAATTTTTCTCTCAACTCCTTTTTTAAAGTTTCATTATCTATTTCTATTTCTTTTCTAAACAATAATACTGATCCAGAAAGAAATTCCGTTGAACTTTGAAGTTTATCATATTGATGAGATGACGTTTTATGTGCTTCTGATGCTGCGTCTAATTTAAATAAATTTACCAACGCCAATAAAAAAGCAGTCAGACCATTGATTGACGATAATAAGATGAACCCCCAACTATAACTTCTCACAATAGATGCTAATATTGTTCCTGCTGCTGATAACATAATTGATGGTAGCATAAGTGCATTTAGACGTGTCTCAGAAAAATGTTTTGCTTCCATATAAATGATTTTATGACCTTTTAAATAACTTGCCAGAATATCGAGTGCTGCTGAATATGTATGATGAATATCATAATAATATCTGTCGATTTTTCTCTCAACATCGGAATATGTAAGTTTGACATATTTTGGTTTATTTGACGAAGACAACTTATTTCCACCATTTACAGAACTGCTTTCGCATAATCCCAAACCAGTAGTGTCATTATCTATTATTGTTAATTCTGGTTTTATAAAATTCATATTATTTATTTCTGAATGTTTGTCTTCATCATCGCTATCACTATTTTCGCTATTACTTTCTGAATAATAGTTAATTTCATTGTCTTTATACATGTTATATACGTCTTCACTAGTCATTTTTTCTCTCTTAACAGATTTAGAATTGTTTTTTAATATTCCGAAAAAACTACGCAATGTTTCAATTGAGGTAACATTTGATTTCTGTATATCACTTTTAACAATAATATTTACACTGTTGCTAATATCAGATAGTATACTATTTGTTGTGTTAGTTTTCTCTCTATTATCCAAAGAAAAATCATTCATTTTGATTTATTTTAATAAACATTTTTATTTCATTGTTTTATCTAAATTAGTTTTATTATATAGACAATATATATATTTGTAAAATGGCACATACTCGTAAACATAGAAGAAGTGGATATGGAATTGCTACACGTGGATGGAAAACACAAAAACCTGGTTATCACCAAAGAACTGTTATGATGAAACGTTGTGGTAAAAAGTGTTTCTTGGGTCCTAATAAATCATACCCAATTTGTAAGAAAAATACTTGCAAAATTTCTAAACAGGGTGTTTATTCGGCATATATTAGAGCACGTCAACAACATCGTAGAAATATTTCAAAGAAGGCAGTTAGAATTCTTAATAAGATGCATGCAAAGCGTTAAAGGCACGAAGTGCCGACTGTTAAAGCATTAGCGACCATTAAATCGTTAGCACATATTTTGAATAAAAATAAAAATTGACAGATATATAATATTTTAACGTTTAAGTATTTTAAAATATTATATTTATATTAATATATCAGTTATCATCACTTACAGAATGGATATTGAAACAAATAATTGCGATGATTGGGATTTTTACATTCCATTAGATATTGAAATTAATAAAAATGAAACTTACGACGATTTACTAGAAGATCTTATTCAAAGACAAATCATATATAAAAACAAATACGGATGGAAAAAATCATCTTCATCATCTAAAAACTATAATCAACAACAATCAAATAAAGAAAATGTCAATGTAAATCAAATTGGTAACAGTATTTTGAGAGAAAATTATGTTCCAAGTGAAAACTCAAAAAATGTCATTGGAAAAATAATTAGTTCCATTTGTGTTTCTGGTATTTTATTTGTTATCACTCAAATTTTAAGCAACGACTCATTTGACGCATAAATATTCTACACACAGTTATATTGAATACGACCTTTCCAATTATTTTCACCACACAATGTATTACCAAATAATTGTCCACTTGGGTCTATTGTGTAATTATATAAAAATGTCTTTGTTGTATCAATATTTGTTGAGTATGGTGCTTTATTTAATCTCACCACATTAACACCTCTCAAATTTTCTGTTGTTATTAGATTAATGTTTACTGCAAGTTTATCTATATAACTTGTTCCACAACACAATGTATTTGTTGTAAAATTATTTTTCATAACAATATAATCATTCTGGTTAGCATATCTATTATAATTTGCGTTTGGACTATTATTACAATTAAAATAATTACAAAATTTAGTTTTTACTGCTTTAGCCTTTATAAAATCACTTCCAGAAATTCCAGATACAACTCTCTGGAACGCTGGTTTACCAGGTATATTTTGATATTTTGAGTTGTTCATATTTATTATATATACTATACTGATAGATTATTATATTATATTATTGAATAAAACAATATAATAAAAAATTGACACACACTTATTTTATTAAATGATGTTATAAATACTAAATACAGATGAAATTCATGAAATTATTTAAACGATGCTTAAATTTACTTAATCCATATTATCACCCCAGTGCAGAAACCAAAAAAAACGATGACATCAATCTTGAAATCAAAAACTCTAATAATCCTGAAAATGACAATAACAATGAAACAAATCACCTAATTCAACAAAATCTAACTGATTATCATGATATTAAATGGGAAGATACTATTCCGTTTATTCCTCCTATTGAAAGTGGGGTTGTCATTAAAGTTTACGATGGTGATACTATTACTATTGCTTCTAGATTACCATATATCGGTTCACCATTATATCGATTTTCAGTAAGATTAAATGGGATTGATGCACCAGAAATGAAATCAAAAGATGATGATGAACGCTGCGCAGCAAAAAAGGTTCAACAAGAATTATCTGCTCGTATTTTAAATAAAAATATTATTCTAAAAAATGTTCAATTAGAAAAATATGGTCGTGTGTTAGCCGAACTTTATACCGAAGATGGTACTAATATTAATGATTGGTTGTTAGAAAAGGGTTATGTTGTTAAATATGATGGCGGTACTAAAAATACGTATTCGAACTGGTGTAATAAAATAACAATTAACGATGAAAATATTATTGTTTAGAGTTTGATGGATTTATAAATATAAATATAAATATATGTTTTATTTTTTTTCACCAATTTTATAAATCATATACAGTTTCAAATGTCAAGTTAAAACTATAATCCATATTATTCAAATCTAAAATTCTACCATATTCATCCAACAATTGGACATTTACTTTTTCTATATCAACTGGACCCAAATAAACACGAGGTTGTGTAATCGAGAATAAGTTGTTTTGTGACATCAATTGATAAGATGAACTCTGAACTGATAAACGCGCCAATATATTGCTACTATTAAAAGATAATGTGAAAGCATCATAAAACCCATTTGTGAAGTTATTATTGTGATCATCTATTACTAAGAAAATATACCTTGGACCAGTTAGAGCAGGAACACCTTCAGTAACATACGCACTATTATTAATGTATTTTCCTGCTCTAAACCCCATCAACCAACCAAGTTTAATCATTAATGGTGTATTGTAATCATTGAAACCATTTATATCTGTTTGAAAATTGAGAGTAAAATTAAATGGTGTATTAGGCGACAAAATACCAACAATAACTTGTGCTGAACCACTTGTGGATGAAACTAAATTAGTTGTGAAAACGAGTTTGGCAAAACTTCCACCTAAATTTTGCAATTGTGTGTTTATGTATGTTAAAAGTGTGTCTATAGTATAATTACCTGTTGCTACTGTTATAATTGCAGTTTCGCTTGTGTCGTCTATCGATATTTCGAAAAAGTTGCTTCCGTTTTGTTTTGATATATTATAAAAAGTCACTGGCATTTCGAAAGCAGTAAGTTGCATTGAAAGAACACCCTTTATTCTTATAGGAAGTGTCATATTGAAATTTGTCGATTGACTAGCGTAATAATTCGGTCTGAAACGAGTGTCTATATTAAGAAATTGACGGTTAACTGCTCTTGCAACTTGGTTAATCAACCCAGGTACAAATGCTCTTACATTTACATTTTGCCATGGATATGGATTTCGTTGTTGTATCATATTTGATCCGCCTTCAACTTCTACTTTTGTTTCGCCCAACTGCGGATCTATTTTATAAATACGTTTTATATAAGCAGGTATTTCAGGTTCATCCTTTTTCTTTACACTTACAATCATTGTTTTTGCGTCATCTAGAAATTTTTTAATTCTGTCTTTATCCTCTTGGTTGAGATCGCGATTTTTTGTGATTGTGTCAGTTAAATCTTTATGTTTTGATTCTATCATTTTGATATCATATGTATCTGGTAATTGAAGCATTTTTTCCAATTCATCTGTAGAATAATTCTTTAAATTCAAATCAAA
>JACCDO011004481.1_pt1 | contig 13965 bp, 12 predicted proteins | sample 7446101 | NCBI WGS metagenome assembly JACCDO01 (sample SAMN15323440, study PRJNA562643) | freshwater metagenome | isolation source: river surface water | place: USA:Blue River Watershed | collected 2017-08-16
TGTTTCTTCTAATACTGCATCATCTGTTAATAAACCAATATTCATCATAGGAGTTAAAACACTATGAAAAAGAAAAGGATTTCTAGTAGTTTCAGCATCTTCATATAAACCAAAATTTTTAAATCTTTTTTCTAAAAATTGTTTTAACCATTTTTTACTATCTTCATGAGTTATAGGATAAATTGTGTTTTCAATTAAACCATAATTATTTTTAAAATTTTTTTCTATATATTCTTTTGCTTCTTTATAATATTCATTTTGAATTATTTTTGGTTCAAAATCTACTTTTACTGTCTTTGGTAAAGGTTTTCTATTATCTTTATCAAATGACCATTGACCACCTTTTGGTTTACCATCTTTTAACATTAAAATATCAAGTCTTTTTCGCTGCCATTGATAAAATAAATCATGACGATAATCTCCTTTTTTATTTTGAAAAATATGTTTATTTTCATTAATAATTTGAGGATTTAAAGTAAAATTTAAAGAATGAATAATTTGAATATTTTTTAAATATTTTTTTATTTTTTTTTCTAATTCAAAATCATTCATATCATAACATTCAACTTCTTTAGTACTTTGTTTATTTATATTTTCATAAAATTTATTATTTACTTGAGAAAAGTCTAAATAATTTACATCTATTTTTTTACTTTTTAAATAATCAAAATAATTTTTCATAGTTGCCCGATGATATACAAGTTTTAATTTATGATATTTAAAATCTTCAAAATAACGCGGTTCTTCTAATAAATATACTTCTTTATCTTTTAATTGTTCTATATTTGAAAATAAATGAATAGGAAATAATAAAAATATTTTTTTCATTTTATTTATCTTTTTTTAATCTCTATTCAATATTCATCTTTTTTTCTAACTTAAATTTAAGAAAATAATAATTTAAATGAAAAATAATCAAAATATAGAATTAAATATTAATAATTTAAGAAAATTAATAGCTGAATTATATTTACAAAAAGCCCAAATTAGTTTAGATAAAATTAATCTTGAAAACACTATTAAACAAGGTGTTAAAAATGGTACTATCAATTCAAATAGTACAGAACTTAATACAAGAAATAGTTTATATAATGATTTAAGAAGTATAGTGACACAAATTGCAATTAAAGAGAATGAATTATCAAAATTAGAACAATCGAGTGATTTAAAATATCTATTTGAAAATTCTAAAAGTAAAATAAAAAAAAAAAGTTCTAAAAAATAAATTATTAATTATATAATTGTTAGTAAAAATATTTTTTTTATTATCTATTTTAATTTAAAGTATATATTAAAATGGTTAAATTATTTACAATGGTTAAAAATGAAATTGATATTGTTGAAGATTGGATAATTTATCATGGTTGTATGTTTGGATGGTCAAATATCTATATAATTGATAATTTTTCTGATGATGGTACCTTTGAAGTTTTACAAAAATTTAAAGAATTAATACATATTTATCGTGAACCTGATTATAAAAAAAAAGGTGAGTATATGACTTATTTAATTAATAAACATTGTAAAGATGGAGAAATAGCTTTTCCTTTAGATATTGATGAATTTATTGTTTATTATGATAAAGATAATAAAACTATAAGTATAGAAAAAGAATTATTATTAAATCATATACATTGTTTACCACTTAAAAAATTATATAAAGCAAATTATTTATGTCCAATTGTGACTAAAGAATCAAATAGAGCTGTTGCAGAATTTGATGAATGTTTATATGTTGACATGAAAAATTTAGCTAAATCTTTTTTTCGTAAAGGAGATTTTAAAGGAACAATTGACCATGGTAATCATATTAATTCAAATGATTATGTTTTATCAAGAATATGTTTAGTACATTATCATCAAAGAAATTTAGAACAAATGAAAAAAAAAATAAAAGCAAATGTTGAAGGATTAGGATATAAAAATAATTTATGTGAATTAAAAAAAGAATTGGATAAAAATCCAAATTGTCCGGGAAATCATCATGTTAAAAATCAAATAAATATAATTGAAAATAAATATGAATTTAGTATTAATAAAGATAATATTAAAGATATATCTTTACAACCATTAAAAAATAGAATTATACAAGGTTATTTTTAATTTTAATTTTTATATTTTTTTTATTTTAATAATTAATAATTAATTATTATTATTATTTTTCTGTGTTGGAACTTCATCATTATTATTATTATTTTTCTTTTTCTTTTTTATTGGATTATTTACATTATTAGCATTATTTACATTTAATATAGATCTTTTTATTTTTTGTTGTTGGGGCTTTCTAAAATTATAATTAAATAAAGGATTATTAGATTTTTCTGAAAAAAAATCTAATTTTTGTTTTCTTAATTCAGGTGGTTGTTTATTAGGAGTCTTTTTTTTTGAACTATTAAACATTTTTCTTAAACTACTTAAATATCTTTCTGATTCTGATCTCATATTAACAACACCTTGAGGTGTATGAAAAATTGATAATTGAGGTGTTGGAGGATATAATTCTCTGGATAATATTTGTGTAGATTTTTTATTATCAAAAAATTGAACTGGACCTCTTTTTCTTTTATTTATATTTTTAATTATTTTAGGTGTTTGAACTGGAATTAAACCTCTTGATTTTGATAATCTTTGTATATTTTCTTGTAAATCATGATGATTATTATTATAATGATTTTTTAGATATTTTTTATTTTTAGGTTTTATTAATTTTGGATTAATAGCATTACTTGGAGACACATAACGTTTAGCTCTTTCCCTTTCCATTCGTTCATAATAATTAGGAGATGATTCATAATATACTTTTTCATTTGATAAATTATAATTTTCATTATAATATGGATTTATTGGATTAAAAAAAGAATTCATTTCTATAATTATATTTTATTAAATTTTTATTTAATAATGTATAAAAAAAATTATTTATTTGATTTTATTTTTTCTCTTTTTCATCAAACACTTTAAACGATTCTCTGTAAATATCTAATGTACTCTCTCTTAAAGCTGCATCAAAATCAACTAATGGTTTTGGATAGGTTGTTTTATCTTTCCATTCTTTATTTTTTTCATTCCATTTTAATATAATATCATTTGGTATATCCTTTAATTCTGGAACCCATTTTTTAATATATTCACAATTTGGATCATAATCTTGTGCTTGTTTCCAGGGACTAAAAAATCTCCAATAATCTTGAGGATTTTCACCTGTACCGCTACACCATTGATTATTTCCATTATTAACACTAGGATCATAATCAACAAACATTTGAGCATAATATTTTTCGGTCCATCTCCAATCTAATTGAAGAACTTTAACTCCTATACTACAAGTTATTAAACGAGCGCGATTATGCATATAACCAGTTTGATTCATTTCTCTCATACCAGCATCAACTACAGGAAAACCTGTTTTACCTTCTTTCCATTTATCAAACCAATCTTTGTTATTTTTCCAATCAATAAAAGCGAATTTTTCATGCTGAGGTTCTCCTTTAGATAAAATTTGAGGTAAATAATTAATTAAATAAAAATAAAATTCTCTCCATAACAATTGTTCTATAATACCATTATTTAATCCAACTTTTTCTTTAAAATCCCAATATACTTCTCTGATTGATACACAACCAAATTTAATGTAAGCTGATAAATGAGTAGTATTATAAGATAAATCATTACGATATTCTTTATAAGCATTCCATTCTTTAGCATGTTTTAGAATATCTAAAGCTTCTTCACGACCACCTTTAACTAATAAATGAGGATTATTTGTATAAAATTTGTTTATTTTTTCATTTTCAATTTCTAAGTCAAATTTTTTATTTTTAATTAATTTTCCTGATTTATATTTTTTAATAATTGGTTTATCAGGAGTCATTTTTATACCTACATTTTTAAAAGGAGTATATTTTTGATAATATAATCCATCTTTTTTAACAATAGTACCCATTGGATATAATAAATAATCTTCAGTTTTTATACATTTAATATTTTCACTTAGACAGTATTTTTCAATCTCTTCATCTCTTTTTTTTGCATATGGAGTATAATCCATATTAAAATAAATAGAATCAAAATCAAATTCTTTTTTTATTTTTTTAAGTACATCAAAATTATCTCCATAAAAATAATATAACTTTGATTTAAATGTTTTCTTTAATTCTTTATCTAAAGAATTTAATGATTCAATCATGAATTGAATTGCATTCGAATTATAATATTCATTTTTATTTTTATCTACTTGTTCTGGAGTAAAAATAAAAATAGGTAAAATATCTTCACTTTCTTCAAAACATTTTATAAATCCTTTATTATCTTGAACTCGAAAATCTCTTCTAAATATAAATATTGATTTACTCATTTTCCTAATTTATCTATTTAATATTTTTTTCTTTAAGTACTATTTTGAACTTAAAAAAAATTAAAAAAGAATAAAATTATTTATTTATTTTTTAGATATAACTTTATATAAGATAAGAACTAAAATGATAATTACAATAATGATAAAAAGATTAGTATATAAATCTTTCTTTTTTTGTTCTTCTGATTTTTTTTCAACAGCTTTTTGAATTTTTTCTGCAGCTTTTTTTATTACTGGATTTTGATTTTCATAATCATCTTCACCTTCATAATAATTATTAATATAAACATCAGGTGTAGCTTCTGATATTGAATAAGGATCATTATAATTTCCATTAGCATAAAAGTATGCAGCATCAGGTATAGTATTTACATCTATATAAGTATTACCTCCCCAACCACCCCATCCATCATATGCACCCCAACCTAAATAACCTACAGCTGGTGCACCCCACCACCAATTTGGATTCCATCTTCCTCTTCCTCCATGTCTTCCTGGTCTTCTTCCACCACCAGCTCCAGGTCTTCTTCCTCCACCACCTGGTCTTCTTACTCCACCGCCTCTCATACCTCCACCTCTCATACCTCCGCCACCTCTCATACCACCACCACCTCTCATACCACCACCTCCACCACGTCCACCTCCACCTCCACCACCACGAAAGTGTTCTTCAATTTCAGGTAAATTTGATGGTTTTGGTATAAAATTATAGGTATTGGGATTATAAGTTGTTTCACTAAAACCATTATTAAAACCTTCAACACCAGGTCCATAGGTTGTTTCTTTTTTTTTTCTTAAGGTTGAGTATCTATCTTCAGATAAATCAATTAAAGGATCATTACGAATAGGGATATCCCAACGAGATGTCATATCAGATTCAGTCATTAAAGAAGGAGATGGACGAGTAGGATGGTCTTGAACATAATAAGCATCATTACCATCATTATATCTATTACCAATTACTTTATTTACATTATAATCTTCAATTTTAGGAGCACCATACATATTATAATTAGGATTAGGATTAGAAAATTCATCACAAAAAGGAACATCATAATATCCATTATTAAAAACACTTGCAGGATTTAAAGGTGTATATGAAGTCATTATATATTTCTAATATATAATAATAGTTTTTTTATAAAAAAGTATAAAAAAAAGATAATAAAAAAGATAAAATATATTTCTTAAATTATTTTCTTTTTAAATTTAATCCAATAAAATTGTTATTTTGTACTTTTTGATTATTTAATATCATATTTTGTATTCTTTGCATTTTTTTCATTCTCATTTCTTTATATTTTTTTTTATTTAATCGTCCATCTCCTGCTACAAAAAGTCCATTTGGATTTTGTTGTGCATATTTATTTTTATCAAAATTTACATTATTATATAATTTAAATTTATTTTTTTTTAATTCATAAAATTTTTGTTCATCTGTTAATTCATCAAAACTTGGTAAATTTTTTAAAATTAATAATCCTTCATTAGTTATATAATATTTATCTAATAATTTTTCAAAATTTTCTATTTTTTTATATTTCCATTGAATATCTTTATTATTCGATTTATTATTTTCTTCATTTATTTTTAAAAAATTATTTGTATCTGTATTTTTTAAATTATTATTAAATTCTTTATTTAAATCATCAAAATCAAATTCATTATTATCACTATCATAACTCAATTCACTTTTATCGTCTAATTCTTCATCAATTTTATTCATAATATTATTTTTATAAAATTCTTCCATAAATTTTTGATCATCGTCCATTTTAATTCTATCCATATTTTATATTTTTTATATAAAAATTATATTTATATTAAAATCTTAAAAATATTAAAAATCAATTATATAAATATTAGATTTAAGCCCAAGCAGTTAATGATTGAGTATAAGGATTACTTCTAAATGCATTTAATATATTTGGATTTAATCTATCAGCAATAGGTTCATTTGGAACTCTGTCTCCTCCCTGTGTTAAATTACATTCACTCATTTGAGGTATTGAATTAGATATAACTGATGGCATAACTCCTCTTTCTTGTAAATATTTATTTTGAATATCACCTATTCTAGATGTAGTAGCATGTACATTACTTGGATCAATTGTATTACTTGGAGCCATAGCATTAGGTGTATATCCTCTATCTTGTACATCTCTTACTGATTTCATTGTTGCATTATAAGCATCATTATAACTCATTGGATTAGCTGTATCATTAGTATTACCAACATTACCAGTATAATCTACACTAAACATTCTATTTGTACCAGGCATTTGAACATCAGTGACTTCATAACCACCCGATATATTTTTATTAGCATTAGTCATATAAGATACATTAGTTGTCTCTCTATGAGTTGTTGGTGCTTTAACTTCTTTAACTAAATAACCATCATTTCTTTCCATACCTGAAGCAATACCCATAACATCACCAGCCATAGTAGTTTCTTTAGTTGTTATTTTAAGAGGATTACCTGCACTTGTATATAATCTCTTTTGACTGTTTCCAATATGACCATTATGAGTATTATCTTCATAAATTTCTTTTGTAGTTGTTTTAAATCTATAATCATCAGGATCATAAACAATACCTCTTTTTTGTCCATTCATATTACCCATGTGTTCATTATTTTCATTTAATTCTTTCATAGTTGTTTTAGCAACATCATTTGGATCATAAACAAAACCGCGCTTAGGAGCATTCATTTGACCAGTATAATCATTATCTTCAGTGGTTTCTTTAGTAGTAGTTTTAGCAACATCATTAGGATCATAAACAAAACCGCGTTTAGGAGCATTCATTTGACCAGTATAATCATTATCTTCAGTGGTTTCTTTAGTAGTAGTTCTAGCAACATCGTTAGGGTCATAAACAAACCCTCTATTAGGAGCATCTAATTGACCCATATAATCATTATCTTCAGTGGTTTCTTTAGTAGTAGTTCTAGCAATATCATTTGGATCATAAACAAACCCTCTAGCAGGTTCACCAGGTTGTAAGTTACCATTATGTTTATTATTTTCATAAACTTGTCTCATAGTAGTTCTAGCTTTATCATTAGGGTCATAAACAAAACCTCTTCCAGGTTGTCCGGATTGTAAGTTACCATTATGTTTATTTTGTTCAGTGACTTCTTTCATGGTCTTTTTAGCTTTTTGTCCATTACGAGCTTCTCCTTTACTTACTGAACTTCTTACATTTAATACAGCAGTCTTCGAACCAGTTTCAGTACGAGCATTTGGACGCATACGAATTGATTTTTTACCATAATCATTTGGTTCAAGTCCTAGTAGACCCATGATAGACCATTGACCTTCAACTGTAGCATTTCTTACACTATCAGTACCATAAGTGACTTTATTTGATACTTTATATTTAGAACGAACAACACCTTTACTTCCATGAACAGGTGCAGCACTATTAACACGAGTTTTTAATTCAGTAGTTTTTCTATTTGTATATTTTAATACTTGACAAGGTCTAGCAGCAGGAGCTTCAACAGCACCAGTAGTTGTAAAATATCTTTCTGGACTATTAACATAATAAGTATCTGGTCTATTTTTATATAATGTACCAATCTTACCAGGTTTAGCAATATGAGCACCTGATATAATTCTTCCATAATATGATATTTTAGGATCAGTTTTAACACGAAGTTCATTAGTTGTTTTAGGCATAGCATAATCTCTTGCCTCAATATCACCGTTGCCACGAATTGCCCCTTGACCTGTTGCATTATAACCAGCATTAAGATTTGGTGCCACATAAACTTTTTCTACTGGTGTTTCATTGCTACGAGTATTTGAAACATAATATCTATCAAGCATATAACCATCCAAATTGCTGGCTCCATAAACGTTAGTAACATTTTTTTGAGGTTCAAAAAATAATCCCTGTTCTTTTTTGTGTTGGTAAGAATCCATATCACCAGTAAAATGCTCGAATATACCTCTAGTAGAAAATTCGTCAGTATTTTGAGTCACATTTCCACCAAAGAATGGTTGCATGTTATTATGAGTAAATGTATTAGGATTTATTGGGTCTCCTGTTAAACTAATTCCTGCAAAACCACCACTTTCAGGTTTTGACATATTATTTTTAGATAAATCATTTATACGATTTGCTGATGTTTTTACATCTTGAACATCTAATAAAGCTTGATCATAAGAAACTGTACTATTGAACTCAACAGGTAACTGTTTATCAGCATAATCAACTTTATTTAAAAAATTAGGATAATTAGGAGGACCACCAAAGACAACATTTGTTTCTTTGGTATTCATCGATTTTTTATACAAGGGTCCTGCTGCAGCCCATTCATCCTCGAAGATATTATAAGAACGATTTGATTGATAAATATTTTCTCCATTTGGTTTTTTATTGAGGGGAACTTTTGCAAAAAACTTTTTTTTATCTTCTTTTTCCTTAGTATCTTGACTAAACATAGCTCCTAAAGAAACAATGGCTCCAGTTAATAATAATTCCATTTTTTATATTGAATCTCTATTATATAGGATGTTTTTTTATCTAAAATAATACTCAATTATTTTAGTTAAAATTATAAAAAAAATAAAATAGAAAATATAAATTCTTATTTATTTAAATTCTCATTAATTCTCCTCTTCCACTATGAATCCATCGAATTTCAGCATGATAAATTAATCCTAATAATCCTAATAATAGAGGTATATTTCTAGAATCTTTAAAATTGTCACATTGAATTGTAGCGGAATGATAATAATAAATAACAATAGGCCATAAATATAACATACGAATAAAAATTAAATATAATAATCGAAATCTAACACATATTTTCATTAATTCTTTGGGTCCATTTTCCATAAATATTAATTTAAGACCAGATACAATACTCATTCCCTCGCTAACACAAATCAAAGAACTAATACCATATAAACCATATTTTTCGATTAATGATAAACTTCCAATAGCTAAAAGATGATGAAAAAGTAAATCTTTACGAATTTTTTTTTCGATTTTTAAATATTTTTGGTAAAAAAGAATAATAGTATCAAATATAAAATAAGATAAAAATTGATAATGTAAATTTTTATAATTAGTTAATCTATTTTCATCGACTAAACATACATCGGTCCAAACATCTCCTAAATATTTAGTTCCTTGAATACAAAAATATGTACACATTAAAGATCTCATCATATTTACACTATATTTTTGAAAAAGTTGATTTTCAATAGGATAATAAAATGTAAACAAAAAATGAAAAGCCATTAAATAAAATCCCATTTCCATCATTGTAAAATAAAATGCAAAAGGATACATTTTTATATTTTCTTTCTTTTTATCTATATTTATAAATAAAATTTTGTACTTAAATAAAATAGTACTTAAAAAAAAAATATTAAATAATTTTTTCAACTTCTATAGCCATCGCTTCATTAGGATGTTCTGAAGATTGTGTATCATAAGGATATGTTTTAGTATCTTCTAAACCAGTTGCTTTTTCATTATAAACTGTTTTTAATTCTTTACCATCTTTATTAACATAAATATAATTATCAATATCAGGATTAGCTCTAATTCGATCATTTTCATCTCTTCTTCTTAAACGTCTGTATCCTTTTTCTTCTTTATATTTTTCAACATCATCTGGATAAAATTTTTGATATAAATGTACTTTTTCATGAACTAATGTTGTTATTAATTTACTATCTGTTTGTTTTAATGTATTTTCACCTAAAATAATAATATCATTTCTTGTATGTGGTAAACCATCTTCATAATTTTTACCAATTGTATAACCAAAAATCCAATTTATATTTGATGCTAATAAACCATTAAACCATGATAATTTAATATTTTTTAATTTTTCATCAACTTTTTTTGTTAATTTATTTAATCTTTCCTTTTGTTCTTGATTTAATTCCTTTATTGAATCTTTAATTTTATTTAAATATTGTTCTTTATCATAAATATTTCTTACTTCCCAATCATAAATGGTAAAAGAAGAAAAATAATTATCTTTATCTTCTTTAAAAATATTATATAATTCATCTTTTGTTAAAAATTGTGTTTTATTTTTTCCATTTTCAAATTTTTCAATTTTTATATCTTTTAATATAAAATATATCAAATATATTATTAATATTAATATTATTATAATTATTATATTTTTATGTGATAATTCCATCTTCTATTTATTTTTAATATTTTATTTAATTAAAATATTATTTAAAAAAATTTTTATTTATTTTGTTTATTTTGTTCATTTATTATTTAACTACTTTCTTTAATTATTAAATTATACTTCTCAAATCTTGAGGTAAATGATTAATATGAGTTTTAAATGTTCTCTCAATATATCCTAAAATATTCTTTTCTCTTCTTGTAACAAAATTTATAGCAACACCTTCACGACCATAACGACCACTACGACCAATTCTATGAATATAAGTTTGAGTATATTTAGGCATGTCATAATTAATAACTAAGGATATTTGTTGAATATCAATACCTCTAGCAAGTAAATCTGTTGTGATTAAAATACGAACTTTTCCTAATCTAAATTGTTCCATAATATCCCTTCTTTCATTAGTCATTAAATCACCATGATTTACACCTACAGTATATCCTTTTTCTTGTAAAAAAGCCTTAATTTCATCAGCTTTTTGTTTTTTATTACAATATACAATACATTGACCAATAGAAATATTTTGATAGATATCTAGTAAAACCTCTGTCTTTTGATAATCCTCCAAAGCAACATAATATTGTTTAATTTCATCAAGTGTTAATTCTTCATTTTTAACTAAAATAGTTGTATAACCTTCTCTTAAAACAGTTTTAACAATCATAGTCATTTCTTGTGGAATAGTAGCGGATGATAATACTATTTGACATTCTTTTGTTAAACTTCCTATAATGAATTTTAATTGTTTTCTAAAACCACTTGATAATACTTCATCAGCTTCATCTACAATAAATAATTTAATATCTCTACTATTAATAATATTTTTTTGTATCAAATCACATACACGACCTGGAGTTCCAATTATAACTTGACAATTTGTTTCACTTGACATATAACGGTTACTTAAATCACCACCACAACATAAATTATGTGTTATATTACAAAATTTACTCAACTTTGTAAATACATCATAAATTTGACCTGATAATTCTTTTGTATTTGATATTACAATAGCTTGAGTACTTTGATCATTAAAGTCTATTCTTTGAAGCAAACCTGTTAAAAAAGTTGCTGTTTTACCACTACCTGAATGAGATTGCATAACTAAGTCTTTACCATCAGCGATTGGTTTAATAGCAATTCTTTGAATAGGTGATGGACGGTCAAAACCATGATCATAAATACCATCTAATATTTCTTTTTTTAAATTTAATCTTTCATCATCAAATGAATTGATAAATGGAAGTTCTTCACTTAAAACATAATTTTCAAAATATGTTTTACCTTCTTTTAATTCTTTTATTTCTTCTGACATCTTTATTTAATACTATCTCTTTTTTTTTATTTTTCTTTAAACCCATTTTTGATCTTTTTTTCTTTTTTAAAAAAATAAAAAAAGATCGCAAAAAAAGAAAAAATTAATTAAAATAATTGAACTTAAAGAAAACCAAAATATACGAACTTAAATAATTAATTATTAATTTAAATAAAAAATTATATTTATTTAAAAATGATATAAAAATAAGTATTATTTATTTATAAGCTTTAGCGCTGAACTTAAAAAATGATATAAACATATTTTTGGTTCTTTACCCACATACATCATATTGATAAAGAGGAGCAGTATAATTAGCAGGAACATTATTAGTCATAATATTAGGTAAAGGTTTAGATTTAGGATCCATATTATTAACTTTAGGTTGGGATACAAGAGGACGATGATTATCTTTTACGACAGTTTGAGTACAAACATTTTGTTCACCAGGGAAGAATACATTATTTTGAGGATTCCACATAAGAATATCAAAACGATTCCATCCAGTACCACGAAGATTTGAAGCAGGATTATTTAAACGAGTATCATCAACTGGGAAATGGCATCTAGGGAAATTTACTAAATTATTATCACCTGGACGATTCCATGCATTTCTAAGACCAGGTTCTTTGCATCCAATAGAAACACCTTGACCACAAGGTTCACCAGTTGAACAACCGTTAGCATCACAACGAGGAGAATATTTATCAACAACACAACGATTGGATGGACGATTTAAATTAAAAAGATCGGATTCTACATCAATAGGACCAGAATAAAAACGCCAGTCAACATGACTATTAACAGAAACACCCATTTTTTGATTTTGTATCCAAGGATTATCATTTAAACATAAATTGCATTGAATAGGAGTGTCCATTTGATATTTTCCGGGTCCGATAGATTGACCATTATATTGTTTAGTTTCACATTTATCATATTTTAAACGATTAAAAGACATTTTTATATTTTGTTCTTATACTTTTAATATAGAAAATATTTTCGAGGTTTTAAATTTAAATTTATATTTATTTATAAAGAAAAATAAATATAATAAAAAAAATAAATATTAAAAAAAATTATATTTTCATATTTCTTATTCACTTTTTTATAAAATTTTTATTTTTATTAAGAATTTCTTTTATTTTTAATTCTTTTATATTATTTTATTTTTTATTTTTCTTAAATTAATTTCTTAAGTATAATTATAAGAAGCAATATGAGTTCAAATCGTTTATGTTATGACAAATGTGCTTATCAAACTAAATTATATCAAAGTACTTCTCCTTTAGATTATGCATTATATCAAGGAAAATATGAAAATAAAGGTAAATGTCGTTTTGAGTTTGGTGTAGTAGGTGGAAATGGAGTTTCCCAATATGCTGGAAATATGGTTGATCTTGAATCTGAATTAAGAGGTCAAACAAGATTAAATTCTCAATGTCCTTCATCAAAATTCTGTCCTGCTAAAGCTGGTCCTTATCCAGTTAAACATCAAGCTTCATGTCAAATGCAATATTATCCTCAAACTCCAGTAGTTGGTGTTAACGAAATGGGTGGTGGTCAATGCAATTTTAGTAGATTTAATTAAAAAAGATTAAATAAAGATTAATTTTTTATTATAAATTTTTTTAAAATAAATATTTTAAAGAAATTATTTTTATAAAACATAAATAAAATAAAAATAATATTTAAAATGATAAAAAATAATATTTTATCAATAAATGAATGGAATAAAATAAATAATATAATAGATGAAAAATTAAATGAAAAAATAAATAATTATTCATTTCAAAATAATATAGTTAATAAAATATTTTATAATGAAAATTTTAATATAGAAATGAATAAAAAAATAGATAATAAAATAATAAAAATAAAAAATAATCATATTCAAAATTTGAAAGAATTTTTTATAAATGATAAAGAAACATATAATTTAATGAATAAATTAATATATGATTATCAAAAAAATTGTGAATATCAAAATAATATACAAATAAATAAATTTAAACAAAATTTGATAAATGAAAGTGAATTTGTTATTAAATATATTTTAAATGAATCAGAATTATGTAAAAATTTAATTATTAAAATAGAAAAAGATTTAATAAAAAA
>JACCDO010007085.1_pt1 | contig 13963 bp, 19 predicted proteins | sample 7446101 | NCBI WGS metagenome assembly JACCDO01 (sample SAMN15323440, study PRJNA562643) | freshwater metagenome | isolation source: river surface water | place: USA:Blue River Watershed | collected 2017-08-16
CAACAGCAGCATCAGCACCAGTAAATCCCCCACAAGGTCAACCAGTCCCAGCAAAGCCAGCAAAACAAATAAAGGCAAAGGCAAAACAATTAAAACAAAAGGGAGGGGCTGATTTATACGAATATAAATATTTAAAATATAAAGAAAAGTATGAAAAATTATTGAAGAAACTTTAAAATTTTACTAATTTCAGTTTCTAAAAATAAGAAATCTTTCGAATTATCAATTATATAGTCTGTTTTTAATAAGCTAATATTATAATCAGAAGAATGAACTTCAGGATATTTATCTTTCATAAATTTTTCTAATTCATCCATCGAAGTAATATTATTTAACAAAATATCTTTTATATAAGAGGGTTCTTCTCTTATTACTTTTATTAAGATACCTCCGTTTTTTTTAATTGCATCCGCTTCATTTTTATATCTAACGTCAGATATTACAACATTATTATTAGAATTTCTAACTTTAAGAGATTCAATCCATATATCTTCAGATAAGAGTTTCCGTCCAAATTCTGTCCCAATTATTTGTAAAGCAATTCTGGGTGAGATATTTTTCCCTAAAATCTTAGACCAATTCTCATCAATTTCTTCTCTCCATACTCTTGATTCTGGTGTTATTCCTTCTAACATATTTCGATCCCAATTAAAAATAATTGCGGCGATATCTTTGACAGGTTTTGCAAAAGAGTCAGAAATAAAGTTATATTTCTTTTCTAAAATATCTGAGACAGTTGATTTTCCCGAACCAGGTAATCCAATAATTCCAATCAACATAATTTAACGGTTTTATATTTATTAAAATTGTGGTTATAATAAAAAAAATTCAATTTTTCTGTAATTCAAGTTAATGAATTGATTGGATATGTTGTGACACCTAAGATGTCCTTGTCGTAAAATTGGAGCATATGTATTTTTTGATTAAACTCAAGTGGTTTAAGATTAATCTTCTTAATTAAATTCTCTAATTCATCCTTAGTACCAAAAATAAAAACTTGGGCCTTATTTTCAGTAATACGACCCTTAAATTTAGGACCTTGGTAATCTTTAACATTAAAATTATGTAAATAAGGTGTACATGAATTTACAGTTGCAGGTTCTAATTGACTACAATGAACAATATAAGTTTTACAATGTTGATATTTAGATGGTTTATCTTTATCTTTAGAATCACGAGTACAATAATGTTCGTATTCCCCAATAAATTGAGGGTTTGTAACAAAGGTTAGACCTAATTCTTCAATTAGACCTCTATTTGCTATATCAAATAATGATTCGCCGGGTTTACCAGTTTCTGTTACAGAACGTTGATGGTCACTTGGTTTATTGTTGTAAAAATATACAGGTGACAACAAATGAATAGAATTATGTGGCATTGCTGCATTAATTTTTGTTGTGATATCAGTTAAGAAATTGGTATTTGCATCATCATTAATCATAAATTTATTAAGACGATAAGGATATTTTACCTTAGTCGATTGATTAAACGTATAAGGTTTCAGAGAGACGGACATATAGTCCTGTTCCGAATCTTTAAAGATCGAAACTTGTTCGAATTTGAACAGAGAGTGCTTGATTTGAGTAGACATTTTGATACTAATATTACCCATTCTAATAAAGAAGTTAATATATATAAAATTTCAATTTTTTAATATAGATAAATAAATTTATTGACAATTTTGACGTTGTTCATTTGAAAATGCTGATGCCATACCGCGTAGATGTTTAGATTTCATAGCATTTACATCTAGACTGCGCACTGCCGATACTTGTTGTGAAGCAACACGAATTACTTCACTACATTTATCTGGGTTTGCACCAAAGTTAATACAAGTTTGTTGATCAATACCTATGTTTTTACCAACGGTAATTGCATCAAAGTTTGCTCCCATAAAGAAGAATACCCAATTGTAAACGTCTTTTTGATGAGTAATTTTATCTTTTAGAATATCTTTTCCACTATTTCCTGCATATTGACCCGATGATGCATTTTCTTCACCATCAGTTAGAACAACAATAATTACTTTTCCTGGTCGTTCATTTTGTAGTTCTGAAAGTTCCTTACCAATATCATCAATAAATCGACAAAAAGATTCGGTAAGTGCTGTCATTCCACGCGGTGCAATATCATCTGATGTGATATTAACTTGATCGGCAGGAATTGCATTTAGAAACATTTCATATTGATTATCAAAACGTGCAGCGGTTACAGTTACTTTACCACCAGTTTGACTTTTGATAAAATTTGTAAGTTCCACAGAGATTTGACTTGGGTTCAATGAAGCCATTGAACCAGACCGGTCAACTAGGACACCAATATGGGTCCAATCATTATTAAGATTAACATTAATATTAAGATTATCATTAGCCATTTTAAATTAGTATAATTAATATATTATAATTATTAAACCATTAAAAAATCAATTTTTTATAAAAATTGAAATTATGATATGTTGATATTAATAATGTATATATAACATAAAAAATGTCTTCAGTATCTGTAGCTAAAGTATATAATGAAATTGCTAATGATTTCAGTCAAACTCGTTATTCAGTATGGAATGGTTGTAGAATCTTTTTAGATTCTTTACCCCCTCAATCTAGTTTGGCGGATATTGGATGTGGTAACGGTAAGAATATGTTATATAGACCAGATGTAAACTGTACAGGTATTGACCTATGTGAAAATTTTATTAAGATTTGTAAGGAAAGAAACTTAGATGTAAAATATGGTAACATTTGTGAAATCCCTTTAGAATCAAATTCATATGATAATACAATTAGTATTGCTGTTGTACATCATTTGGATAAAAAAGAAGATAGAATTAAAGCAATTTCAGAACTAATTAGAATTACTAAACCCGGTGGTCGCATTATGATGTCGGTATGGGCTTTTGAACAGGATAAGAACTCTAAGAGACAGTTTGCAACACAAGACGAGATGGTTTCTTTTAAAAAGAGAAATGGTGAAATTTTCTATAGATATTATCATCTATATAAGAAAGGTGAATTAGAAAACGAAGTTAAAGATATCACAAATTATAAATTTAGTATCGATGATAGTTATGCGGAAAATAATAATTATATTGTAATCTTAAAAAAAGATGAATAATTCATTATCTATTATATAATCTATTTTATTTAAATTAAACAATGATACTTTTATCTGAAACAAACATAAATGATGTTGATTTATTATCTAATTTAATATTTAAATTTAAATTGCCTCTGTTTAATAACCAAACTATATATTGGAATGAAGGTGATTATATTAAATTTGTTTTTGAAATATATATTAAACCTAATAATTGTTCTAATTCAAGTATGCATTTATTAAATAAATTTTCAAAATATCCAAAAAGAGAATATATGCAACCCTTAATACAAAATAATATTACTATGAATAGAATGACTGAATTATTTGGAATAGATAAAGAATTATTATTTGAATATTATGTTTGTGACCAAGATACTTTTCTAGATAACTTTTATTATCTAGATAAATCACATATTACTTATTCAATAAATATCAAAGCTTTTTTATTAAATATAGATGATATTCTAATTTATAATCTTTGTAAATATAATGATAAAAAATTGAAAGGAGTATTTAATAATTATGAATATAATGCTTTTTTCTTTTTTGAAAATATAAATAATAAAAAAAGAAAATATGATAAAATGTTAGATGGTGAATCAAATAATGATACCCCACCTTTTAAAAAAATTTCATTTTACTTGAATTAAACTTTATTTAAAATATTTTTATCATCATCATTATCATCATTATCATTATTATTTTTCTTATATGAATCTAAAGTATCATCCATTTCATCTAATTCTTGAAAAGATACTATTCCATGTTTTTTATTATACCATGCCTTATACATATCATTCAACATAAAAGAACCAATTATCGCAGAAGCAACAACTGTTACTATATTGTTAATTAACATTAGTAAACTATCTACTTCAATTGCATAAGCAACCCAAATAATATTACCAATAACTCGTAGAGACAAAAACCATCCACTAAAATCTTTTGTAGACTTTGTTTTACACGTCTTTACTATTTGTGGTATGTTATAAATTAGATTTATTATATTAGCAATTACTAAGAATACATTCATTTCTTTGCTAACATTTTTATCTATAATCGTAAAACGCATTTTTATTTATGATATTATTTATTATAATATGTTATCTTTTGTGTTTATAAATCAATTTTTTTCCATATTGTAATTTATATGGATTTTAGCAGATATATTTATCTAAGTATAGGTATTGTTTGTTCCGCATATATTTTTTTTAAATATATAAATAAAAAACAAAATGATAAAAAAGCAGAGATAATAGAAGAACAAGGATTTGGGTTTATATCAGATAATTATCCAATATTAACTATATATATCAATGAAAAAAAACTAAATAAAACTAAAAATAATAATTTAATTCAAAATCTTGATTTAATTAAAAAAATTCCTAAAGATATGCCAGATGATGCTTATTTTATTATATCTTATGATGAAAAATTTAAAGAGTATACAGGTGTTATCACATTAGATGAATTTAAAGAAATGAAATATATTTTCATTAAAGGTACTCCAGAAGAACTTTTATTAAAAATACAAAATGCAAAAGTAAATATAGATTATTATAAAACTAGAATTTTCTATGGAGATTCACAATTAAAATATTTTAAGTATTTAGGCCTCACCACCTAATTTTGCCAAATAAGTTTTTTCTGGAGCATAACCTTTACATAATAATGCATTTGTTACGGTAGTTTTATCTTGTATTTTTAATATTTCTTTTTCATACTTCATTAGATCTATACCCCCATATTTTTCTATATCATTTTGACTTAATATATCTTTGATGGCCCATAAATATCCAGTTGCATAATTTGCATGAACAGTTGCAATTAAAGGTGAATTATCTTGTTCTGCTGCAACTGCCCATCTTGCACCTTGTCTTATTAAAGTTTTTACTATTCTCTCTTTTTCTCTTTCTAATTCAGATTCTTTTATTATACACTTTTTGTTATATAAAACAAATACAATTAATAAAATTATTATTATTCCAATATAAATCATATATTATAATTATGCAAATTTATTTTTAATTTCAAGATATTTACTTTTATATTTTAAATATTTTTCTTGATAGTTAATTCCAGCACCTTTTAATTGTGTTTGAGGTTTCTCTTTTTGTACTAATCCATCTTTATGTTCTGGAGGAGTATAAATAGTATATAATTTTAATTTTGTATTACCTGTATTTATTATATTATGTTGTGTTCCAGATGGTATAATTATTGCTACACCATCTGATAATTTATATTTTTTTATTTTTCCACCTTCTTTTATTTCTGCAATACCATTCCCTTTTTCTACTCTTATAAATTGGTCATGCGTCTTATGTACTTCCATACCAATTTCAACTGAAGGTTTTAAACTCATCAAGACAAATTGCATACCACCTGGATGAGTATATTCTACTTTTCTATAATTATTATTTTTAATAGTACTCTTTTCTACATTATCATGAAATATAACTTTAGGCATATAATATTTATAAATAAATTTAAATTAAATTTCAACAAATAAATCTTCTTCAAATGATTTATTTTCAGAATAATAACCACGGGGATTACATACGAACGGGATAGTTTTATCAAAAGCATTTTCATAAAGATATTTCATACTAAAATGAGTATGACCAAAAATCCAACAATCAAAATTAAATAGTTTTAATTCATCATGTAAATCACTTGCATATGCAGAATTTAATTGATAACCTTTATATTTATCAACGATTACTTGGTACAAAGGTAGATGATGTGATACAATTACAATTTTTCCAGAAGGTTTAGTTGCTAAAAAATCTTTTAATAATTCCAAAGAATATTCAAACATCTCTCCTGTTTCATCGCGTGTAATTTTTTTATGTGTAATAGGATTTTTAATATATTTATAATCATTTAGTGATGATTCTGCTAATTTGTTAATGTAATCAGAAGAATGTAATCTTGTCCATAAAGTTGACCCATAAAAAGTAATTGAGTCATCTTCAAAAGTTACATATTCATCTTGTAAAAAATGTACATTATCAAAAATTCCCAACATTTCTTCAATTGGTGTGTCATCTAATGTAGTTTTATAGTATTCATGATTACCAGCAATATAAATGATTCGCTTAAATTTTTTACTAATATATTCAAAAAATTTTTTAATTTTAGTTTCGTAAACATAGGAACAAATATCTCCTGCTAAAACAAGATAAGAATCAAGATAAGTTTTCCCCTCATAAATTTTAAGAAGATTTTCTTCTTCAAATTCTAAATGTAGGTCTGAAATATAATAAATTTTCGGCATTTCTAATTTTAAATTATTCATATTATAAACGAATTAAACTATTCATTTTTCAATTTTTTATTAAGAAAATATTCATAAGTAGATTTAATACCCTCTTCTAAACATACAGAAGGATTAAAATCTAATTTAGTCTGTGCTAATGTAATATCTGGTCTTCTTAATTTCGGGTCATCTTTTGTAGCAGGTGTATGTATCACTTCTAATTTTCTATTTAAAATCTTTTCAAAGACTTCTTTTAATTCTAATAAAGAAAATTCACAATAAGGGTTACCTAGATTAATTGGTCCAGATTCTTCACTTTCCATCATCTTAATTAAACCGTCAACCATATCTTTTACATAACAAAAACTTCTAGTCTGTTCACCTGAACCATAAATTTTTAACGGTGTATCATTTAAGATTTCTTTAATAAAATTAGTAATAATTCTTCCATCATTGATGTCCATAAACGGTCCATATGTATTAAATATGCGTACTATTTTATAATTATTATAAGATTCCTTATCATTATTTCTAAATATGTCTACATATGTTTCACCAGATCTTTTACTTTCGTCATAACATGAACGAGGACCAACCGTATTAACATTTCCATAATAAGATTCTGGTTGAGGGTGAACTTGTGGATCACCATAAACTTCTGAGGTAGAAGTAAATAAAAATTTTGCTCTCATTCTTTCAGCAAGTCTTAACATATTATGTGTACCATTAATATTTACATTCATTGTTTCTAAAGGGAATAATTGATATTTATCTGGTGAAGCAAGAGATGCTAGATGGTAAATTTCTTTTAAATTTAAATTTTCAAAATATTTTAAATCATCTAGATCAGTTACATCTAGTTCAAGAAAACTAAAATTTTTATATTTATTTAGTAAATAAATTGTATTTGCACTAGAACCAGTAATGTAATTATCTACACCTAATACTCTATTACCCCTTTTTAATAATTCTTCGCACAAATGTGTTCCTATAAAGCCAGCGGAACCAGTTACTAAAATATGTTGCATATGTTGTATATATAGAAATAACTAAACTTATTTTTATATATTAAAAATTATTTTTTGCTAAAATATCTATTAATTTATCCATTTTATCATAATATATTTTAATAAATTCTAAAACATTTTTTGAATATTGATTCTCTTGATAATTTATATTTAAAATGTCATAATATAATTCACTCTCATAAATCTGAACATATTGTGAAAAATTATAAGTTAGAATAAAATTAAGTTTTTTATGTTTTTCAAAATCGAAATACAATTTATTTTGTAAATTATTATTATTTGTCATGATAAACTTTATTTTTTCATATAATAATTTATTATCTTTGTATATATGTTTAATTAAATCTTTATGAAAATTCTTAGTGTTTATCTTATTTTCTCTCAATATTATTCCATTAGTATAATTATTCAAACAATAATCTTCTATAAAACACCATAAGTCAAAATTCATATTAAAACTTTTTTCAAATTCTTTCTTCTCTTTTATATTTTTAATATGTTTTTTATTTAAACAAAATCCATAATCAATTAAACTAAATATATATCCATGTGTATTTATTTTATATTTATTATTATTAATCTTTATTTCTAACTGTGTATCTCTGCTTACTTTTGTATATGCAATATTACCAGGATGAATATCTCTATGCATCCAATTATCTTTTCTTAACAAATATATTATATATAAGATTTGGATTAATAGAGATTTCTTTTCAGTTTCATTTAAATGAATCTTATCTAAAGTACCTTCTTTTAGATCTAATACTAAATTTATACAATGTTTACTTTTATCTAATTCTTTTAATTCTTTTGTTTTAAAATTTCTTTTTTGTTCTAATTTACAATTTTCTTCAAAAAAATGTTGGTATAATCTCATAAAAAATATCCTATCTCTTTTATCTAATTTATCTATCCATTTATAAAATTCTAATTCTCTCCAAATATTAGAATTTAAATTCCTTTTCATATTTTTCTCTAATATTTTTTGTTTTTTTAATGCATATATTTTATCATTATATTCTACTCTATAAGTTGTTCCGTATACACCCTTGCCAATTTCTTCTATTATATTATATTTATCCATATTATGATTTATATTATTATAATCTAAATTAAATTATATGAGTGATTTAAATATTATAAATTTAAATGATAAAATACTAAAATCTACATTTTCTACAACATATACATTATTATTTACTACTGGTGCAATTTGTCTAATAGAAGCTTTGACAACTAAAGATGAAAAAATTAGACATATTATGAACGTTGAAACTGCAATATCATTTATCGCATGTTATTTTTATTCGGTATTTCTTACAAAAATTAAAGATAATAATGATAATATAAATTTAAAGGAATTTACAAAATTAAGATATACAGATTGGTCTTTAACAACACCTTTTATGTTATTAAGTTTGGGTTTAGTATTAAGTTATAATTTAAAAATAAACTTTAAATTTTCACATTTTGGTATAGCTCTTATATTAAATTGGCTAATGTTATTATGTGGTTATCTTGGAGAAATTGGTAAAATAAATAAACAAATGGCAACTATCGGGGGTTTCATAATGTTTGCTTTACTATTTTATTTTATATATTGGCATTATGTTAAAGATAAAAAGAATTTAGTAAATTTTGTAACATTCTTTATATTTTTAATAATATGGGCCGTATATGGTATAGCATATTACCAAAATGAAATAATAAAGAATACTATATATAATATATTGGATTTATTTGCAAAATGTTTTGTAGGTATTGGTTTCTGGGGCTATCTAGTTGGTTTATTCAAACTATAATTTTAACAAAAACAATAATTATATCCATTATTAAGATTCTTATTTAATTGAATCTTATCATAATTATTATTCATATCACTATCTTCTTTGTCTTCATTCAAATTTATTGATTCCATATCATATAAATCTATATTTGTTTCGCTATTTTTATTATATAATCTATTTACCAAATAACTAAATGCATGATTAATATTTGTATTTAATTTTGTACTTACTTCAAAATATTTAACATTTTTATTTTGACAAAATTTTTGTATATATTTGTCACTTATTGCTCTATTTGTATCATTTATTAAATCTGATTTATTACCTATAATAATGAAAGGATAATTATTTGGATCAGATACATTTGAATATACTAAAAATTCATCCATCCATCTTTCTAAATTGTTAAAAGAAATAATATTAGTTAAATCAAATACTATAATACATGCATCAGCACCTCTATAGAAAGCATTTGACAAAGTATGGAATCTTTCATTACCTGCAGTATCCCATAATTGTAAACTGATGATTTTTTTATTAATTTTAATATTTTTTGTAAGAAAATCTACTCCAATTGTTGCTTTATAAGATTCTAAAAATGTATTATTTACATATCTCTTTAGTAAACTTGTCTTGCCTACACAACTATCTCCAATAATAATAATCTTCAAACTCATAATAATATATATATTAGGTTATTTAATAATATATGGTTTAAAAAAATATTAATTAAAAATATATTATGATTAATAGAGTCTTATTTATATTTCTTTCGAGTCTTTTATTATGTTCCGCACAGAAAAAACCAATTGTTTTACTTCATGGTGTAGAGAGTCATGCAGAAAATTTATATGACCTACAACAATGGATTCAAAATAGTTTTAATAGAACAGTTTATAATATTGAATTAGGTGACGGTGATGATTATAGCACTGATACTCCGATTTATACACAAATAGAAGAATTTAAATTAACTATTGAAAATATATCTGAATTATCAAACGGTTTTGATTTTATTGGTATTTCACAAGGGGGTTTAATTGGAAGAGGTTATGTTCAAAAATACAATCAAAATAATTTTCACATAAATAATTTGATTACGTTGGTGTCGCCACATGGGGGAGTATTTCATAAGTATGCAAGTTTTATTGACTTTTATACAAAGAAAATGCAATTGAAATTAAGTGTGGCAAACTATTGGCGAGATCCTAATGAGATGTTTAAATATCTTACACATAGCGCATTTTTAGCAGATGCAAACAATGAAAGATTAATTAAAAATCAATTATACAAAGAAAATATAATATCTTTAGATAAATTCGTTATGGTTTATTCGCCAGTTGATGAGATAGTAAAACCACCAGAAAGTGGATTTTTTGGTATTTATAATAAAGAATTAAACGTCGTAAATCTTACCAATACAGAATTATTCAAACAAGATTGGTTAGGGTTAAGAACATTAAATGAACAAAATAAACTTTTTGTATTTAATACAAACTGTACACATGTAGAACATAGAATGCCGGTATGCTTTCCGCAATTATATCCTATTTTTAAAAATTTTCTTTAAAATTATAATTTATAATGAATTTTGACGAATCTTATTATGGTAAAAATAATTTCGAGTATTGTTACGCATGTAAAAATCAATTATTATTTCATGAAAATGATATTGAAAAAATATTGGAAAAATATTTATATAAAAAACCAAATAAACAATTAATATATATAATTTATCGATTATATCCAAAAATTATTGAACATATTAAATTTGATTATTATACTAAATATAAAAGAATCATAATGGATCTACATTATCCTTTAATACAAAATAATAATTTTTATACATATGAAAGTTTATTTTATCAAGATAATCTTAATTCAATTTCATATATAGATTGTATAATATGTAAAAATTTATTTTGCCCCCTTCATACAAAATTAACTTTATTTTTCACAAGAAAATGCAAATGTGAAAAAAATATACAAGTTTGTTCTTTTTGTTATAATATATTAAATACCGAAATATTATGTGATATTCTACATAATACAAATAATACAAATATAAATGTATTAGTTTAAAATATAATTTTATTTTTATAATATCTCTATTATACATAGTAAATATATGGCCGTAGTAGCTGGTAGAGTAGCAATGGCAAACCCTGCAACAAGAAGTATGATATTAGGTAGAGCAGCTGCACCACAAGCAGCTGCGCGCACAGGTGCAGCAGGTGCACCAGCAGGTCAAGCCGGTGCACAAGGTTTAGGTGGATTAACACCAGAACAAACACAACTTGCTTTTCAATATTTGTCACAAGAATATGGAGGCCAGGAAGCTGCTCCTGCACCCCAAGAATTACCTCGTCAAAGAGACGATGATGACGATGATGATTATTCAAGACGTAGAAGAGGTAGAAGATACAAAAGAAATAAGAGAGATGAGGATGATGACGATGATGATGAAGATGACGACGACAAAAAAGAAGAGGATGAAGAAGAACAAGAAAAGAAAAAAATAAAAGATGAAGAAAGAAGATTAGCACAAGTAAATAAAGCAAATCAACAATTATATAATATAGACAAAGAAAACGCGATTAAGTTTAAAAAAGCATATTATGAATCAGAAAAGGGTGATATTAAAAAATATGGAGTACTAATTGATTATAATGGTGTAAAAGCAAATGTTTTTAAAATAAAAAGAAAAAATAACAAGATTTTTAGTCTATTTATTATGGTTGGAAGTAAAGCTACTGAGATATCAAGAAAACAAATAATGATAAATAATTCACCTGTTGCAAATTATAGTATAATAAATAAAATTATGGAAGAATGTTTTAGTAAAACAGAATAATTTTTATAAATCTAATTTTTGTTCTATTTTTTCAATTAAATTTAATGCAATTTTACTATCATCTATGTAAATATAACTATATCCAATATATGTAACAAATGAAAAATAAGTTATTGCAATAAATATTAAAGTAACTAAATTATATTTTACTAAAGTTGTTATATAAGCATTAAAATTTAATTCTCTACCATCATCTAATTTTTTTTCATATTTTAAACCAATAATAATAATAATAATAATAGCTATAAATAATAAAACTGAATTAACAATAGCCCCTTTTAACAGTATTTTTCTATTTTCTTTATCTATTTTATCTTTTGTTTCTTGTGAATCATCTGTTTTTAAACTTTCCAAATATTTATTATCAAATAATTTAATATCTGATTTCAAAGATTTTATTGGCCCAAATATTTTTTCAAATAAATAACTTATTTGATGTTTCATAACTGTTTCTTCTAAAGAAACACCATATGTTATAAAAATAATTATAATTAAAAATGATATTAAAACTATATGTAAAATTATATTTGAAATTTTAAATGTACTTATCATATAATATATATTAATATTATAGATGGAAACAAATAATATTATAAAAAAATGTAAAAAATATGATTACGAAGCTCAATTTATGATTAATATATTAGTACATATATCATTTTTAGTATTTATATTAACTTTAGTATTCTCTTTTTATACAGAAAATATCATGACCGAATCAGTAAATAATCAAGTAAATAATTTAGTCAATGAAAATGTTGATAAATATTTTGATAAAACTGTAACTAAAGATAAGATAAATACTATAGAAGAAATTAAATCAATATTTAAAAGTTTTTTTATTGATCCAAAAAAATATACACAGATGGCAAAAAATTTATTTATAAATAATGAAGATAGAGATTCGCATAATAGTTTAATAAAAAGAAGTTTATTTATATTTAGTGGAACATTATTATTTACAGTATTTGTATCTTTTGCCGTATCAAAATCATTATGTAGTAAAATTGATTTATCAGATATACTTTTAGAAAATTTTATAATTTTCTTTTTTGTAGGTGTTATAGAATTATGTTTTTTTAAATTCATAATACTCAAATATATTCCTGTATATCCATCACATGTTAAAAATATTGTTTTAGATGAATTAAAAAAATATTAATAAATAAAATCACTAAAATTAAAATTTTCATAAAATTTACAAAATCTCTTTCTCAAATTTATGTAATGATGCAAAAAACCAAAAATTTGGTGAAACACATGGACGTATCTTTTTAACCATATTATATGCAGTATTCATATCAATTTTATTTTTTTTCATTAAATAAGAAATTACAATAGTTGCACTACGAGAAATTCCCGCAAAACAATGAACTAATACTTTTTCTTTTTTTTCAAGAGCTTCATCAATAAATTTATGTGTCTTCTCAAAATGTTGTTCAATATTTTGACCATATGTATCAGCAAGTACGATCTTCATCTGATTATACTTTTCAGTCAAAGTTGGAGGTTCGCTTAATATACTAATAACATTAGTTATATCAGTATTTGATATTTCAGATGGAATACATTCTACTCCAGATAAATATAATCCTGGAATAATTTCAGAAAGAATTCCAAAACAATTAATATTTGGGGACATCGTAGTCGTCATTTGTTTTTTAGGAGGTATATATTTCACAATCAAATCTTCTGAAATAGTCTTAATATATTCATCATATAATTTTTTTTCATATTCTATTTCATTTTCTTTCAAAAAGTTTTCTACAATTTCAATACAAGTCTTATTTGATGTTTCAGAATATAAAATAAGTGTAAAGTACTTTTTTTCAAGTTTGTTTTTAACTTCGTCTGATTTGGTAAACATATCAAAAAAAGTAAAACTCTTATTTTGATATTTCATGATATGAATTCGTGTACTATGTAAATTGTA
>JACCDO010907450.1_pt1 | contig 13961 bp, 12 predicted proteins | sample 7446101 | NCBI WGS metagenome assembly JACCDO01 (sample SAMN15323440, study PRJNA562643) | freshwater metagenome | isolation source: river surface water | place: USA:Blue River Watershed | collected 2017-08-16
AACTTAGAGCGACTCATTGGCACCTGTGCCAGAAAAGTGGCTCACCAGTTTGCGACTTGGGATGGTTCAACGCAATTTCCTGCAGTCAAAATCGACGTAAAAACTGTTGAAAAGTTTTTAGGACCGCCAAAGTATCAGTCGAACGATGTTCGTGAGCAAAACGAAATCGGATGCGTAACCGGACTTGCTTGGACACAGTTTGGTGGTGAAGTTCTTGAAGTCGAGGCCACTGCGATGCGCGGACGGGGTGGAATTATCCTTACTGGTAGTTTAGGTGACGTAATGAAAGAGTCATGCCACGCAGCCATGAGCTGGATTCGTGCGCACGCTAAAGACCTCAGTATCGATGAAAACTATTTCTCGAAATACGAAGTACATATTCACTTTCCTTCTGGAGCGGTTCCAAAAGATGGCCCAAGTGCCGGCATAACAATTACGACTGCAATTGTGAGCTTGTTGACAGGAATTCCTGTAAGTAAAGACGTAGCAATGACAGGCGAAATTAGTATTCTCGGTAAAGTGTTGCCTATCGGCGGATTAAAAGAGAAGTCACTTGCAGCTCTAAGACAAGGAATTAAGAAAGTTGTGATTCCGTACCGAAACGAAAAAGACCTTGTTGAGATTCCTAAGGAGCAAAAGAAACGATTAGATTTTGTTCCTGTGAAATCGATTGAAGAGGTTTTAAAAACTGCACTTGTGACAAATCCGTTCAAGAAGAGAGGTTCTACCGATACTTCTAGCGGCGGAAACAGAGGCGGAGGTTTCAGTAAAGAACCTTCTGCAGCCTCTTCTAAGAGTTCTAAAATTCGAAGAATTGAAGAAGCAGCTTAGTCGATACTCAAATAAAAGTAGTCGGGAGATTTTCTCTCGACTACTTTTTTATTTTATTTACGATTGAAGTTGTTGAAAAGCCTTCAACAAATGGAAGGCAAATCACTTTTCCGCCCCACTGGTTAAGCGCTTTAAACTCAGGGATTTTTTCTGCGATGTAATCTCCACCTTTCGTGTGGATATCAGGTCGAATAAAATTTAACCATTCAACCGGTGTTTCTTGCTCAAAAACACAAACAGCATCAACATTCTTTAAACTTTCCAGGACTAGAGCTCTAGCGTTTTCGCTGTTGATAGGGCGATCGGGTCCTTTAATTCGGCTAACGCTTTTGTCTGAATTGATGCCAACAATCAGGAAATCACCTAGTTTTCGTGCCTGTTCTAAATATGTGCAATGTCCGGCATGTAAAATATCAAAACACCCATTTGTTGTGACAATCTTTGCATGGGGATTTGTTTTTCGAATTTGGTCGACTCTTTGTTTAACTTCGGTCCAATTCTTGAGGTAGGAGTTCATAAGATGGCAGACTTTTCTGAATCAATATCATTCCAAAGTTGAAATCCCTGGAATCGCAGTATCCACTCCAACACCCAAAATGCTAAAACCGGTAAATGAGCTGATTCCCAGAAAACACCAATCCAGGAGTTTCGAGTGAAAACATCATGTTTGGGTTCGAGTTTCATGAGGCTAAAACCTAATGTCGTTCCAAAAAATAAAATAGAAATCGCGCGAGAAAAAACTCCAGAGAAATAAACCACGAGTAAAAATCCTAAACCAGCATTTAAGTCAATTTGGCTGACCTTAGACATTCCCTGGTTGGACTCGATACCAATGGCCATTCCTACGAAAATCCAAAAAAGCGTCAAAAAAATGGCGACGCCATGGTTAATGCATTGAGCAAGAAACAAACGCCTAATAAAGATAAGTTTGGATAGCGGAAAATTCATATATACCTAGATTGTAGCATTTTGTGGCCTCTATCAAAGTGACAAAAATCTATCTTACAGAATCTAGGAAGTCGTTTTCTAGAACTTTGTAGACATCTACACCAGTTTTGAAGGATTTGAGTTTAGACCCGAAAAGGCTTTCTGTTAGATTTCTAAACTCTCCGCCTGTGTCCAGAGTTACAGCGCTAGGGTCTCCACTAACTTTGCGGGTTCGGTATTTAGGGGAACAAGATTCTATCAGCCATTTTTCACTTTCGGGACCAAATTTGTTTAGAAGGTAGCTATACAGATAAAAAGCTTTTGCAATGTCAGAGTCTTCCATGTCGATTAACCGAGTTCCCATGAGAGAATCAATCGACCTTTTGTTCTCTTTTGCCAAAAGACTTAGAGTTGTTCGGAATCCTTTAATGAGCTCGAGGTTGTTTGCTTTGGAGTTGGCTGAGGCGTATCGCTTTTTATCAAAAGAAACACAGGTCTCTGAATTGTTTCCGCTTAATTCAAATGAAAGCCAGTATGCGATAGCTTCCTCGAGCCAGGGTTGGGGTGGGTTTTCAAATCTGTTCTGATTGTAAAAAACGTTGGCAAAAATGTGGCCAAGACTGTGTAGAATTTTACCTTTAAGATCAGAGCCCATTAAAAGTTTTGAATAAACAAAATAGGTTTCTACGCCTTTTGAGCCAGGGTTCGCAAAACGTGTACCAGAGAGTTTAATTTTTTCGGCTTCGTTGTCGCCCCAGTTTTGTTTGTAGTACCGAGTTAGGAAATCTCGGTAAAAAGAATTTTCTGGTCCTGTTGGGCCAAAAAAGAATTCTACAAAAACAGCTTTATCCGAAAAAGGGTCGACTTTAGTGGAATCAAGGTTTCGAAGTACAACTTCTCGTCTAAAAAATCCTAAGGCCTTTTCTGCGGTGTTAAGAAGATTTGTAACTTCGTCCTTGTTTAGTACTCTGGCAGAAGAATCTGAGAATGAATCTAAATAAACAATTCTAAAATGGGGGCTTTCTGCAACGCTAAACTTTGCAGCTCCAGAGCTTATCTCTTGGCTTGCGAGATTGAGTTTCTCGGGAGTTTGGATCTGGGTATTTATTTTGGAAATAGAATCTTGTTCCCACTCCATCATGAATTCCGAAAGCGAATTCTTATCGGACTGAATCTCTTTGTTTAATTTCGCGGCACTGGATTTAAAATAATAGGACTCAAGCCACGATGCCAAACTCTCTTTTTGTGACAAAATTGAGAAAATATTTCTCTGCCATTCAGCAGAAGGTTTCTTGAGTGAAGACTTTAACTTCTGAAGTTTCTCTATCTGTTTAATTCTAATTTCGTATTCTGCAGAAAGTGTTTCTAGAGTTTCTCTCTGTGAAACAATAATGATGGGGTTGTTTGTGTTGAGGTCGCTTTTTGCAACTTTAACTTCTTTTCCTTTTGATTTTGGATCCGAAGGATTCAGTAATTTCAATTTAAGATGTGTCTCTTGAGTCGCGTTTAGGTCGCTTAAGATTTCCCCCACCAAGGCCCTCATTCCATTGAATTCAACGATGGAGTTTTGAAAGGGCTTTTCAACTTCGGAATTCTTAAGTCGAATCGCAGACAACTGGGCGTGCCCATGTTGAGATAAAAAAGAAAGGGTTAGTAAGAAAACTATCATCATTCGTTGAATCACAAAATTATCTCCTACTTGGTTTAGCGAGGAATAATTTCTAGAGTTCTTGAATGAATTATGTCAACGAAAGCGACTTATATAAAACTGGGCTAAGGTTATTGCGGCTCCAATAGCTGCCGGAACCCGTAAAACATTAGGTCCCAAACCTACTTGAAGAATGTTTTGGGTCCGAGCCATTAAGGTTCGTTCCTTTTCTGAAAATCCACCTTCGGGCCCTATAAGAATATGAATTTGCTTTATATTTCTAAAAGCTTCAGGAGCCTCTGTGCCCCATTGCCCCGTTTCGGCAAGTGTTTCGTCGGCAAAAAGTACAAGGTAGGATTCCTCTGGGCCAGAGTTATGAATTGATTCGAGCATTTGGAGTGTGGAATTTTGGCCCGAACTTATAGTGACATCCCAGTTTCTTTCACTCGATAAGCAAGCGGCCTCGGCAATACGTTTTGCTCTCTCTACAAAAGTTGAGTTCGAAAGTTGCTCTCCTGTGTATTGGCAGAATTCCGAACAAAAAAAACGAATTTCACTCACTCCTAACTGGGTAGCGTTAGAGATTGATTCAGTCAGTGCATCTCCTCTGGGTGGGCTGAGATGAAGAGTTATGTGTGGACTGGGTTTTTCTTGGGTCCCTTCGCTAAGAAGTGTGAATTCGGATTTGTCTTGGGCACTGTATATTTTCCAATGGCCCTGGCCGTTAGAGAATTTAATGGCTTCGCCGGTTTTAACTCTAAGAGCTTTAAGGTGACTTTGTATTTCTTCTGGTAGAGCGTGAGTTTGTAGAGTTGCACCAAAAGTCTCTAGGTTTGGAAGACGTAAAAAAAACTGTTTAGATTTTTTCATAGGCTTACTTCTTTAGATCGGGTGTCCACTGCAAAACGCGAGCTTTTCCCAGAGCTTTAGCCTTATAAAGGGCTTTGTCGGCACGTTCATAAAGTGTTTTTGCCGAATCGCAGGAGTCGTCTAGTTCTGCTACGCCAAAACTCATATTCGGAGCGCCAGATTTTCGGAGACTTTCTAGCCGTCGCTTTGCGATCTCAACAGCCTGGACTCCACTTGCCTCTGGTAAAACCATAGCAAATTCCTCGCCGCCATATCTTGCAATAGTGTCCATGTTTCGTTTTTCGGTACTAAGAATATGGCCTACTTGTTTCAGGATAAAATCGCCTTTGGGGTGGCCTTCTGAGTCGTTGATTTTTTTAAAGTCGTCGACATCGGCCATAACTAAAGAAAGTGATCTTTTAAAACGCTTAGCGCGTGAATATTCTGATTCGAGTCGTTCCCAAAAATAGCGATGATTGGCAAGACCAGTTAGGGAATCCGTGAGCGACAAGGTTCGCAGTACCTGGTTTTCAAGAAAAATTTCGTACTGGTGACTCAGGTCACCAATGGCTGTGATGAGATTGGCTTTGTCCCACGGTTTTGTGAGAACTCTGTTGAGTTGTGCTTTGTTGATAGCTTCTTGGGTGTCAGCAAGGTCCACAAACGCAGTTAACAGCAATCGAGGTACTTGAGGTTTGATTTTGTGACATTCCGAAAGGAACTCAAGGCCATTCATGTTTGGCATTCTTAAGTCGCTTAGCACCACGCAGACGTCGTTGGTTTTGAAAAATTCAAGAGCCCGCCGTGGATCGGTTTCGGTTTTGACCGAAAAATGGTTTCTAAGTTCTCGTTCAATAGAATTTAAAACTTCTTTTTCGTCGTCCACAATTAAAACGATCTGAAAGTTATCTGAAGTCATTCTTTGTATGCCTCGACAATACTTAACCAATTACCAGTGGAATGAAACTTAAAATTCTTTAAAGACTTTTGCGCGACAGCCACGTTATCAGGATACCATAAAGGGATATAGGGTAGATCTTCGGCAATAGCTTTTTGTACATTTTTATACAGAGACACTCTTTTTGTGAACTGAGTTTCGATGGCGGCTTTTTCTAAATTGGCATCGACTTGTAGATTTTTATAGAAAACTCTATTTCGGCCTGGAGGAAGTTCCTTGGAATGAAATATTTTTCTGAGCACATCGGGCTCAGTCACTGCTGTCCATCTCAACGAGAAAATTTCGAACTTACCTTTTTGAACGTCCGAAAAAAACGAGGCGAATTCGCTAGGTTGAATTTTAACTTTAACGCCAACTTGGGCCCACTGATTAGCAATGACTTGCATTAGGCTTACAATGTCTCTGTCTGAAGAACACTTAAGCGTAAATTCCAAATTTTCAAATCCTGATTCTTTCAAAAGCGCTTTGGCTTTTGTTCTGTCAAACTCGATAGCGGGTAGTTCGGTATCGTAAAAGCGATTTGACTTAGGAAGTGGGCTGTTGGCAGGAGTCGCGTAACCTTTGAGTTTGTGATTTATGATTTCATTCCTATCGAGCGAAATGGCGAGCGCTTTTCTGACCTGAAGATGTTTAAATGCCTCATGGTTTAGATTGATCCCCAGGTACTGGTATTGTGTGCCTGGACTGCGAAAAATTTGTAGACTGTCCTGTTGGCTAAGCTCCTGAACTTTTCGATAGGGTAGAGCGTTTATTAAAATGTCGACGTCACCGCCCGCTACCGAAAGATAGCGAGTCGTGGGATCTTCTACGGATCTCAAAATGAGCTCTCTAAACTTTGGTAACAATTTATATTGAGAATGGTTCCCATTAAAATAATTCCCAAAGGGTCTTAGGACTATGTCGCGGTACGATTTTTTGACGAAGTAAAATGGGCCCGAACCTATGGGGTGAGTATTTTGAGTAGCAGACTGGCCAAGGTGTTTGGGAAAAATTTTGATATTTGGTAATTCGGAAGCCACAAAAGAAGCTCTAGGAGATTTAAGAATAATAAGAAATTCGTTGTTGGGGCCGGTCGTAAATCGTTCGACATCTTCAAAAGATGATTTGATTTTTGGATTCGTCTTAGCTTGCTCGAATGAATAGACTACGTCATCAAGCGTCAATGGAGTGCCGTCGTGAAAGGTCCTATCTTTGGGGATTTTAAAGTGAAAAGTTTTATAATCATTTGTGTAAAAATGAGTTGCTAAATCTGGGTAGATTTCGTGATTGTCGCTTATTTCTACTAGGCTTTGATAGATAAACCTGGCCAAGTGTACCGAGTTGGCGTCTGCAGCGGTTCTTATGTCTAGACTTTTAATTTCGTTTTCGATTCCGATGACAATTGTGTCTGTAGGTATTTTTGAAAAATAATTACAGCAAGTCATAAAAAATGATGCTTTAAAAATAAATAGAATGTTTAATAGAGTCTTATGGTGATTTTTTCTCATCTTAGAAAGATTCAATTATTGTCTTTTGTATGGGTTATGTCGACAGAATTTGGAGTTAATCCCAAACTCGGTTGGTCTAACTCTCTCGGGTCGGAAGCCTTGCAGGTTGATGTTAAACAGGCCTTGCAAAAACGTTTAGACTTCATATTTAAAGATGAACTACTGAAAAACTCTAAAGTTGGAGTCGAAGTCTATTCTCTTTCAAGACAGGAACGACTGTATCAACTCAATACAACAGATTCGATGTCGCCCGCATCTGCGATTAAACTTTTAACGGCAGTGGTCGCTTTAAAGAAACTCGGCCCAGATTATGTTTACAGAACCGAAGTATTTACCGATGGTACGGTTCAGGGGGATACTCTTAAAGGAAATATTTACCTAAAAGGCGGGGGTGATCCGTCGTTGGTTACTGAGAGGCTTTATCTGCTTGCGGCTGAAATCGCACGTTCTGGATTTAAAAAAGTGACTGGGTCTTTGGTTGTAGACGATTGGGTGTATGACCAAATCAGATGGGATCAGGCAAGAATTCCAACTCAAACCGATCGCCCTTACAATGCTCCTGTTGGAGGTGTTAGTTTTAATTATAATACAACGACGGTCTACTTTAGACCTGGAGAAAAACTAGGTGATCCCGTTAGAGTTTTTGTCGAGCCCGACACCGGATTTATTAAAGTTGTGAATAAATCTCGAACTTCTGCCAGAGGGAGTGGGAATAAGCTGGTCGGTGCAAGAACCGAATCAAAAGACTCTAACACAATTGTGGTTACTGGGACCCTGGGACTCGGAGCTCCAGAGCAGCGTAGCTATTTTAATGTGACTGATCCCGTGGGTTATACAGGACGTGCGTTAATGATGATGCTCAAAGAAAGAGGGATAACTTTTGAAAAAGAAGGTGTTGAGCATTCTCAAACTCCTTCTGTCGCAAGAAAAATAGCAACCCTCGAGAGTTTACCCATGCGCGAAATTGTGACACTCATGAACAAATTCTCAAATAACTTTATCGCAGACACTTTGGTGAAAACGCTGGGCAAAGAATCTCGTGGGGCGCCCGGTACAATGGAAAAAGGAATTCAGGTTCTTCAAGAAGAATCTACCCGACTCAATATCAATACATCCGGATTCAAACTTGTTTCTGGTTCTGGGTTAACTCGAGAAAATCGAATTACCTCTTCACAATTTGTTTCTTTGTTGAACGCCTCTTATATGGACTTCGATATTTTGCCAGAGTTGCTGGCTTCTTTGCCGATTGCCGGAAAAGATGGAACACTAAGAAGTCGCATGAAAGGAACTCGAGCCATGGGAAGACTTCGAGGAAAAACAGGTTCCATTGATGGTGTTTCGTCGCTGGTGGGTGTGGTGCAAAGTCAAGCGGGCGAGCTTCTTGCGTTTTCGGTAATACTCAATGATAAATCCAAAAACCCAGGATCCATGAAACCCTGGCAAAATTATTTAGGGCAAGCTCTGGCTGAGTTTAATAGAAAAGTTCCCTTGCATGAGCGTCCTGATTCGCTTCCTCCCCAGATAGAGTCCATGGATGGCGAAAAAATTGCTACTCCATTGCCATTTTCTGAGGAGGAAAATTGAGGCAAATGGTTCAGTTAAAACACATTGTGTTTTATTCAATTGCACTTAGTGAGTTCGATAAAGAGGAGTTTGTAAATTTACAATTCTCTATGCGAAGAAAAGCGGCAGAGGTGTTGCTTGCGCAAGTGGCAACAGATCAGAACGAAAAAATGTCTCTTGTTCAGAACCCGCTAAATCTGACCTTTAAAATAGAATCAAAACAGGAAGTCCGAATTAAGAGTATTGATTTTATGAAGCAAGGCCGCTTGGTGACTCGAGTGCCAGTGAATGAATGGGTTAGGTATGCTGACAGATTAAAATGGAAAAACGTGCAACTTCCCGTTCAGAAATCCGATCTGCACGAAATGACCGTACTCATTAGTTTCGAAGTTGAAACGGGTATTAAGCCGTTTCAGTCAGGGGTACAGGTGTTTGAAGTGAGTTCAAATGTTTTGACACCTTTTGAAATCGAAAAAACAATATTTGTATTTTCGATAGAGAAAACCCACGCCTTGTCACACGTCTACGAAATGAAAACTCTCGCGGTCAACGGGGAGGCCGGCGTATGATTCTTGGTAGAGCGCGTTTAGGCTTGATTCTCGGGGGCCTGATAATGGGCCAAGCCTCGTTTGTTGGGGCCAATGAGATACCCGAATTTAAATTAGCACTTTCGTTGTACCAGAATCAGCAATGGAACGAGTTGTATGGGCTACATAAAACCTATGAATCTTTTTCGGATACCAACGAGCCACGGGCGATAAGTATTCGGCGTAATTTTATTTTGTCGGTTTTGCACGTTTATCAAGGAAACGAGGTTCAAGCGCTTGAGTCGATCGAAAAAACAAAACGCCTTATTCGTTCTCAGAGTGCAGAGTCTTTGGACGAGGTGAATTACTGGAAATCGGCGCTTGATCTTGTGGAGTATGATCTCGAGAAAATCCGGCAGAGGGCGAAAGCCAAATGAATCGTTGCTCGCGACCACATGCCGTTAGTTTGCTTATGTTTACTGTAGCGGCTTTACCTGTTGATAGGTTCAAAATACACACGGAATTATTCATTTCGGAATCAAAGCATTTGTTGGATAAGAAAGTGCCGACCCAAAGAAACTCAGATTTAGTAACAAACAAAATCTCTAGCGAATATCTAAAGGGCTTAGATGCGGAGTTAATTGTAGAGTGGGGAGATAGAGGCCACCACCTACTGGGCGCAGAACTCCAGATAAAGGCGCCATTTTATAAGGGACTTTTATTAAAAATTGAAATTGATAAGTTCTTATCCAACGTTTTCTTGTGGAACCGGGAACAAATTAAAGATCAACAAACTCTCCTACAAAAGCTGCTGCTAAAGACGGGCCAGAACTACAAATTAGGCGAAGAATATTCCTGTTGGATAAAATGGCTGCAGAATGCAGAGTCCACGGACGGACTTTCGTGTGGTGCACTTTTTAGTGCTGTGACACTTTATTTGGCTAATTCTAATGAAAGCGGATTGACCGATTTTAAAACGTTTCTGGAAATTCGATACTACCTAAATTCAGAAAGGAATAATCGTGTTTTTCTTGAGAAGTTCGACAATGTGTTTGCCGAAAAATGGTTGGCGTATCTTCAAAAAAAAGACTCCCGCTTTTGGAATGACTACTACCAAAAAATAGACGACTTTAAATATTTAGCTCAAAGAAAAACAGTCTCTAAGAATTGGTTTCAAAAGTTGCAAGACTCGGAAAATGCCGAGGTCGCAGAAAAAATATGGAGTTTGTATTTAGCCGATAGGGTTGCTTTGGGAGAAGGCTCGGATATCTCAGAAGTGCAAGATTTAGTTAAGATTCGAGTCAAACTCGGTATGGGACAAGAATCATTGATAGCGCTTAACAGATGGGCTCAGTTAGAGCCGCCCAGCTATCTTTGGCATTATTACAAGGCAAGGGCTCTCGAAAACTTGGCAAAAAGCCAGTCTGGAGACTCAAGGCAAGAGACTTTGTCTTGGGCGCAAGAACACTATCGTATTGCTCTCAATGAAAATGGTTTAATGTCGCAGTTGCGTGATGAGCTGCTAGAAAAATACGCTACATTGTTGAGACAAAGAAATTATCTAACAGAGTCAGGCGAGATCTGGGAAACTTTGTTTAAGGCGGGTCTTAGTCGAGAGTCTCGGCTTAACGGATTAAAAAACAGAATTCATACCTTGTGTGACCTTTCAGAAAATTTGCCAACTCTGAAAGTCGAGAACTTTAGACAGGCTGTTTCACTTGCGGGATTCTTGGCTAATTCGGGATTTGATTCTGGCGAGTTAAAGTATGTGGCATCGAGACTTAGAAAGATTCGAAGAAAGCTAGATCTTATGGGCGATCTCGCACTTGAGGCTTCGATACTCGAAGTCGAGAAGCTATCCAAAAAAGGTGTCCGATGAGATTAGATCGGATTCTATTGGGACTCGTCTTTTGGAATTCCGTTTGGGGTGTCCGAGCCCAAACGCTGGAGCTTAGGCATTTGTATTTTAATTGGCCAAAAAGCAAATCCAAGGCCAATCAAGAATTGATCTTAGACTCACAAGTATTTTTTCCAGAGCAAATGGTTTTATTGGGTAAACTCGACGTCGTATTAAGTCAGCTTGAAACCGATAAAGATACACAATGTTCAAGTCTTGTTTTAGTTTTAAATGACTTAAGAAAAAAAACGGCCCTCGCGAAGTATAAAGAAAATCTTCCCTCTGTAGACGACCTTAGACCTTTGTTAAGTTACGCGATTAAAATTTGTGGTTCTCAGAATAGAGTCATCGAGAATCAAGTTCCTCAATATATCGTTCAATCTGAAAGCGGATTCGGGTCAGATTATGGGTTTTCCCAAAAACTGAATTTAAGAACCCAAAGAACCGACGTTTTTTCGCGCTTGGCAAGGGTTCGCTCGGTCGTAGCTTTGGCGCAGTCGTTTGGAAACAGTGAATTCAGTCGACCCGAGTGGGAAGTTAAACTCGAAAATGGAAGTGAGTATTCAGGGGCACTTAGTCACAGTCTTGTTTTGGAAAGCCAAAGGTCAGTGGACATTAGAAATTCCAACGCTTGGTCGCAAAACTGGGGTCTAGGTTCGGGTCTTAAAATCGGGCAAACAGAATCAAGATTTAGCCTGGACTTAAATTATGACTCCACCCAAAGTCTGGGAAGAGTTTATGATTCTCACCAAGTCTCTACAAAAATATTGCAGGGAATTTCAGGAAGTCTCGAGGAGCGAGTTCATTCTTGGTTTTTTGAATATGAGAAAACAGTTCCTAAAAGTGCTTCGTTACAAAACGGGTCTCAGAATATTTCGACAGGCTATCAGGTTCAAGGACTTGTGGGGGCCGGAGCCAATGGAAGGTTGAAATTAGGTTTTGGTGAGTTCAGAAACAGTGAGCAGGTTTTGCGTTTTTACCCGAAGTTTGAGCTAAAATATGACGGACGCTTTTATTATAGAAATTTTCTCGGACTCTCGCTCAGGCCAACATTCGAATCATCTTATGGATATGTTAGGGATTTAGCTGCGGACTATGTGAGACAAGCAAATTTTGGAGTTGCCTTTGAGGGGCGTCTAACAAAAGAAAATCATAAATTGAAACTAGGACTTAAATATTTAAGAAGTGATTCTTTGTCGTCGCTCTGGGAGAATGCCCCATTTATTCTTGAGCAAATTCAGATGCCTCTGTCTTATGAGTGGCAAGCGACTGAGGCTTTTTTTGTGAATTTCGGTTATACATTGGAGAATCGTGTCTACACGGGTCCTGAATTGGACGACACCATAGAGGGGCTAAGAATTTCTCACCTCAAAGATGGAGTCAAACAGTTCCTTGATATAAGCCTTAAATATGTCTTCTAGCGGAAACTTTAAGTGGTGGTCTCTAGGTGGTTTGGGCGAAGTCGGAATGAATTGCATGGTTATGCAATTTGGAAAAGAAATAATTCCCATTGATGCCGGAATTTTGTTTGCGAATCCGAATGATTTTGGAATTGAGTCCTTGCATCCCGATTATAAAAAACTGATTCTCGAGTACAAGCCCAAATATTGGATAATCACTCATGCCCACGAAGACCACATCGGAGCTGTGAGTGGCATTTTTCAGGCTTGTCGTGAGTTGGGTCTGGCGGATGTTCCAGAAATTCTTGCGCCACCGTTTTCGGCCGAGCTTATCAAAGAAAAGTGCTTGGACGATCAAGGTGTTGGATCATTTAAGCAGTATGTTCATAAAATTAAATCAGTATCCTTGGACACTTGGATCGAGTTGATTCCAGGATTAAAAGCTATTTGGATTGAGGGTCGACATTCAACTCTCGAAAGTTGCTCGATTGGTTTTGAGTGGAGCCAACCTGACGGCCGTGAGCCCCTAAGGGTTATACACTCTTCAGATTACAAAATAGATAAACATGAGTTTGAAGATGGCGTGATCGACTCCCAAAAATATCGCGTCTTTGGAGATTCTAGTCCTGATGTGTTGTTTATCGACTCTACCAACGCCGAACGTGAAGGGCACTCGGTATCTGAGGCGGAAATTCGAAAAGGCTTAGAAGCTGCAGCCTCTAAAATTGAAGGTCGAATTTATGTAAGCTTATTTTCCTCGAACGTTTTTAGAATTGCGACCTTGGCCCAAATTGCCAACAAGCTAGGGCGAAAAGTTTGTCTTGCGGGTCGCAGTATGCAAACGGCTTTCAGAGTAGCCAGTGATTTAGGAATTTTAGGTGTTAAAACGCCCTCCGTAGAGGGCGTACACTTTGTGAGTTTGGACGAGATTAATCGATTAAAGCCCGAGCAGCAGTTTATTATTTGTTCTGGTAGTCAGGGTGAAAATCGTTCGACTTTAATGCGGTTGGGGCTTGGAACTCACGCTGATCTTGGGCTGGATACTGGGGATGCCGTTATACTTAGCAGTAAAGTGATTCCCGGAAACGAGCGAACAATTTCTAGAATGGTGAACAATTTAATTCGTATGGGCGCTCAGATTGTGTGGGGCGAACTAGGGAAAAAAGTTTCAGATGGTTTGCCAATTCACGCAAGTGGGCACGCCAGGCGTGACGAACTTAGAGATCTAATAAGATCGCTTAAGCCCAAAACAATTGTTCCCGTGCACGGAGAACTGAGGCAACTAGAGGCCTGTGCAGGTTTGGCTCGAGAAATGTTTGAAGAATACAACAATCATCTTGGTGAAATTTGGGTAGTTGAGAACGGAACCAAGTTACATTTTAACCCTCAGGGTGATCGTTGGGTCATGATAAAGAAAGAATCTGTCGAAGACCCCGGACGAGTATTGCGATTTGATAGTTTTACTTCTCCAAGTCGAGACCCTTTTCTTTGGGTAAGAAAAAGAGCGGCACTTGGGGGAGTTGTTTCTGTGGTTCTGAATTCTGAGGGAGATGTTTCGGTAAAGTTCGGTGGAATATTTCCTGCGCACATTTCTATTCCTGTTCGCGAAATCGAAAAATGGGTGGCCTCAAAGTATCCCATAGCTGTAAGCGCCGGAGCCTTTAAGGGACTGCCAAGAGAAACTCTTGAGCAGGAACTCACCGAAGATCTAGAGCGATTTGTAAAACGAGTCACTGGCATGAAACCCGTTTGTCACTTTCATTTGGTGGGTCAGTCGTGAAAATATTAGTGCAACGTACCGAAGGGCCTGTGAGTATTAAGTGCGGTTCAAGAGTGCAAAACTTTGATGGAAATGGTCTTGTTGTTTTACTTTG
>JACCDO010086504.1_pt1 | contig 13956 bp, 14 predicted proteins | sample 7446101 | NCBI WGS metagenome assembly JACCDO01 (sample SAMN15323440, study PRJNA562643) | freshwater metagenome | isolation source: river surface water | place: USA:Blue River Watershed | collected 2017-08-16
ATGTTTCAAGGAGCTTATAGAACATTTCAATATATAAATTTTGATTATATAATAGATAGTTTATCATCAATGATAAAAATATAATTAATGTATTTTCACCTTAATAATAATTATTAAATATTTAGTTATTATTAAAAAAATGATAAAAAAATGTGGAATAAAAAAAAATAAAAAGTCAAAAAAGTTTTATAAAAAAATCAGCGCGCGCGCTCTTAAGTAAAAAAAGTAAAATGTGTAAGTAAAAAGTAAAAAATTAAGTAAAAATTAAGTATTTTTAAAGTAAAAAAAATATATAAGCTTATTAATGACAAATTATACATGCCAGAAATGTAACAAGGTATTTAAGCAAAAGATAGATTATACAAGACATATAAATAGAAAATTTTCTTGTACTGAAAATAATAAAGTAGAAATTGATCTAAAAGAAATAATTAATGAATTCCACAATATTCCACAAAAAATCCACATAATTACACAAAAAGTAGAAAATTCTCCACAAATTGTCCACAATATTCCACAAAATAATTTAGAAAAATTACAGTGCAAATATTGTAATAAAGTATTTGCAAGAACAGATAGTTTATATCGTCATGTCAATGGTAATGTGTGTAAAACAAAAAAACTTATAGATCAACAAAATGAAAATAAAGATAAAATGATTGAACTATTGATGAAACAACAAAGTGAAAAAAACTTTCAAATTAATGCATTAGTGGGGGAAATAAATAAATTAAAAGATGTTATTTTAAAATCAGAATTTAAAATAAATACTATGACAAATTCAAATAATATAAATACAAATTCAAATAATGTCATAAATAATAATTTTATTGTAAAATTTGGAGAAGAAAATCCAGTAAATAAATTAACACCTGATGAAATTGCAAAAATTATTAATAAAGGTTATTGTGCACTTCAAGAGTCTGTTAAATTAATACATTTTAATAAAAGATTACCAGAATATCACAATATATATGTTTCTGACAGAAAATTTAAGTATGGATTAAAATATACAGGAGATAAATTTGAACTAACAGAATTAACAGTTTTAATTAATGATCTTATTGATAATCATCGTAATAATATTGAAGAATATTTAGAAATGAATAATATTCCATATAAAAAATGTATGATGATAAAAGTTAAAGATTTAGTTGAAAATTTAGATGATTTAAGTAATGATAATTTTAAAAATAAACGTGAAGAATTAGTAAAAGAATTACGTTCTATGTTATATAATGGTAAAGACATTGTAATAAATACACATAAAAAAATCATAGGCAATGATAAAAATAATGAATCATCAATAGAAATAAATACTCAAATATTAAATGATAATTCATCTGATATTGTTGATTTATAAAATTTGAAATATATTAATATTTAAATATTAATATATTTTTATTTAAATTAATATTTAATGGGTGGTAATGCGATAAAAAAAGTAACTGTAAGTCGTATACAGGCGAATGATTATTTAAGAATACGAAATATGATTTTAACTATTTTAAAATTTAATGGTATAATTACGGATTATATTATTGAAACACCAAATAAAGAATCATATGGTGATATAGATATTTTATATTTAAGTGACATTAATAATTCGTTATATAATTTATTAACTATAAATAAAATATGCGGTGATATTAAAGAAATTGTAAATAATGGAGATGTATTATCAATACCATTTGAATTAGAAAATAAATATTATCAAATAGATTTTATTAAATGTAATAACAATAATTTTAATTCATCAAAATTTTATTATTCATATGGTGATTTGGGTAATATTATTGGTAGAATAACTTCTCAATTTGGTTTAAAATTTGGTAATAACGGTCTATGGTTAAATTATTATTTACATGATGATGTTACTAAAGAACATATAACTATTCACCTAACTTATGATCCAGAAGAGATATGTAATTTTTTAGATTTGGATTATGTAACATATATAAATGGATTTAGTAATATTGATGATATTATTAATTGGATCATTAAATGTAAATATTTCAATAAAAATATATTTTTGTTTGAAAATTTAAATTATGAACACCGTAAAAAAGCAATTAATAGACCAATGTATATTAAATTTCTAGAATATATATCAAATCTTAATGATAGAGATAATAATTCATCTATAATAGATTTACAAAAACAATGTATTGATTATTTTAAAAAAAATGAAGAATTAGAAAATAAATTAAGTGAAATGAAGAAAAGAAAGGAATTAAAAGAAAAATTTAACGGTAAAGATTTAATTGATTTAGGTATTGATTCTAAATTAATCAATAAAACAATACTAACTTTTAAAGAGTTAGTCTTAAATAAATATCAAAATTATAATGATTTTAATCTTTATTTGGAAAATGAAACAAGAGAAAATATATTAAATGATGTTAAATTATTATTGAACTTTAAATAAAGCAAGACATGTATTTATTTTATTATTTATATTTTCAATTATAACTTCTAATTGTGATTTAATTAGTAAATCTAAATCATATGTTATTTTTAAATTATTTAATCCCATAATACTGTTTTTTAGTTCATTAGTGAATCTTTGTAATATAAAATCCCTATTTTCAGATGAATTTGTCATATATTCTTTATCTTTTAATATTTCATCTATTGTATTAAATGTTTCGTCAACTATACTTTTAATAAAATTTATAGTTCTAACTCTACTTTCTACAAAATACCATCTGATAATTGATTGTAAATATCTATTATCAATATTTAATAAATTTTTGTTAATAAATAATTTATCATATGGCATAATTTTTGATATTAATACTAAATTTGTATGTAAATCATCAAGTGTAAATGTAACTTTATCATCATTTTCTTGTTCTGAGTTACCATTAGTTTCTTTATTTATATCGATACTTGATAATGGTGTATTAACCGGTTCATTTTCAGAAATGTTATTTGATTCTTTTTCCATAATTTATAATATATGTTGAAGTATTAAATCATTTTATGGATTTTAATATTTAATATAACTTATATAAATAGATTTAAACAACAATACTATATCCCTTATTGATTAATAAAAACTGTATCTCTTGGTATCATTTGTTTACCGTTATTAATATACCATTTCCAATACATTATTTTATCATTTAATATTGTTAATGTTCCATAACCATATTCAGTACCATTTCTATATGCACTCCATTCAGGCTTTTCAATGTATTTATTATCTAAACCTTCTAAATTACCTGCATTTCCAATTGTAATATATATAGTACCATATGTGTTAGTGATATTTTTATAAACTGGATATGTACGTTCATAATCATGAACATGACCATTAAATACAATATTTACTTTATATTTATTAAATAAATTTTCCATATTGTCACGCATTTCAATAGTTTGTTTGTCTGTATAATGATTTATATTTGAACTATACCAAGGACAGTGCATAATTATAATTATCCATGGTGTAATTGTTCTATTGACTAGTGATAAATTATTTTCAAGCCAAATAAATTGTTTAGATGATGGATTTGTTGTTGTATATGAATTTAAAAATATAACATGTGTTAATCCTGTATCAAATGAGAAAAATGAATTTCCAAAATTATACTCCGATTGAAAAATACTTGGTGTGCAGTATGGTTGTCCAGTTTTTAGATTAATTTCACTTTTAATTATTACATCACCAAATTCTGCTTTTTTAACATAAGGCATATGATATCGTGTTTCAAAAGCAGTAAATAGATTCATATAGTCAGTACCATTAAATTCTATTTCATGATTTCCAGGACATACCATCCAAGGTATATACGAGGCTAGTGGTTGAATCATATTACCATATGTATCCCATAATGTTTGATTACAGTCAGCATAACTTAAATCACCAGTATGTAATATCATACTAACATCTTTATTTTTCATAATATGATTAATAGTTGAAACAGAATTTTTAGTTTGGCCAATATCACCTAAAACAGCAAAAGTAAGTTGTTGATTAAATCCAGGATTAGGTAATGTATTAAATGATAATAATTCACTTGTAATACTATTTATAAAATCACCACATTGATAATAATATTTTGTTAAAGGGTGTAAATCAGTTATTAACACTTGATGTATATATCCACTTTTATAATGATTTTGAATATCATATGTTTTATAATAAAATTCATATGTTGATGATGATCCATGTTCAGTATTTATAATATTATCTATATTTAAACCATATCTTACATGAGAAAAACAGTTATCTGGAGTTAACCATGATATTGACATTGAAGATGGTGTTAATCCTTGAGCAATGTGAATTTGAGATACAGTACAATTGAGAGCATTAATAATATTAATATATAAAATAAATAAAAATATTAACAGCATAATAATATATATATATGTTTTTCTTCTTTAAAAAAGATTTAAATTATTAATTTATAATACTTAGAATATATATAATGATTAATGAATTTTATGAAACAATAAATAAAGATTATTTAGAAAAAAGCATTCCAAATGATCAAAATTCAATCAGTAATTTTATGGATATTAATAATGAAAATACAAAAAAATTAATTAATTTAGTAGAAAATATAGATGAATTAAGAACTACTGATAATTATAATAGACTGATTAAAATATTATATAAAAAAAAATTAAATTTTGTGAATGAGAATAAAACAATTCATAATATTGGAATTTTAAAGGCAATATTAAACGATGTTATGAAACAAAAAACATTAATTAACAAAATATGTAAGTTAAATGAATATGGATTAACATTATTTATTAATCATGGAGTTATGGAAAATCCAATTAAAGAATTAAATCAACCATATATTTTAAGTTTATTTAGTGGTGGTTTAAGTTTTAGTAAAGAATATTATTTTAATGAAAAATATAAGTCTGATTTAAATAATTTATTTGAATATAGAAGACAAGTTATTACATATTTAAATGGATTAATTGTTGATATAGATATTAATATATTAGATGATATTAGACATATTGAAACATTAATTGCACCATATATTTTATCAAATGTAAAAAAAAGGGATGTAAAAGAGCGTGTTAATAAATATACAATAAATGAGTTACAAAATAAAATGAAAAATATTGATTTATTGGCTGGTAATTTTTTAAAAGAATATAATTTACAAAAAGAAGGTTTAAATGTATTATTTTGCAATAATATTTTAAAAATGCGAGAATTTGATACATTAGAATTAGATTATTTAAATATATCAGAAGAATTAAAAAATGATTTAGATAATGGAGATTATTATTGGATGTTTATAAATACATTATTTAAAAAATATAGCGAAAATGATGAATTATATGTTAGACTAATAGACAATTATATTAAATGGAAAATTATATCAGCTTGTTCAGGGTTAATTAATGAAGACCTACGATTAATTAAATTTGATTTTTATGGAAAAAAATTATCTGGTCAGAATGAAGAAAAACCAATTAAAGAAAGAACAATTAGTTATTTAATTACGGAATTACCTGAATTAATTGGAAAATTATTTTGTCAAGTTTATTTTCCCCAAACACATTTAAATTTAATGAGAGAATTAATTACATATTTATTAGATGCATATGAAGATGCATTTACAAATAAATGTAATTGGATAATTGATAAAGATAATAAGTCATTAGAAGAGGCAATAAAAAAAATAACTAAATTAAGAGAAATACAACATCAAAAAATTGGTTTTCCAGATGAGAGTACATATGAATATAAATATCAAAAGTTAATTCAAATATTAAATAAATATGATTATGAAAATTTATCATTATTAGAGATAGATTTATTAAAAACAAAATGGTCTATAATTATAGATGCTGAAAAGTTACAAAGAAATGTAAAAGATAATACAGAATGGGAGATGTGTCCAGTAATGGTTAATGCATATTATCATCCATTAAAAAATGAGATTGTTTTTCCTGCAGGTATATTACAGAATCCATTCTTTTTTTATATGGATTATAAAGATAATATAGATATTTTAAATAATGATGTATTACAAGATTATATACGATTATCAAATGAAGAAAATAATTTATTTAAATCATTAAAAACAATATCAATGGCCAGTAATTTTGGTTCTATAGGTGTAATTATTGGTCATGAAATATCACATGGTTTTGATGATCAGGGATCAAAATTTGATTCAAATGGTAATATGAGAATATGGTGGTCTGAAGAAGTAAAAAATAAATATAATGAAATAACAAAAAAATTGGTTAATCAATTTAATGAGTATTATTTAGAAATAGATGGTGAACAATATAAAGTAAATGGTGAATTAACATTAGGTGAAAACATAGCTGATTTATTTGGATTAACGATATCAATAATGGCATTTAAAAAATATTTTAATGATCATAAAATTAACAATAAACTAAATAATAAAACATATAATGAATGTCTATTTGAATTAATATCAGCACTTGCAGTAACATGGAGATATAAGGAAACAAAACAAAGAACAAAACAAAAAATAGCAATAGATGTTCATTCGCCCGCTAAATTTAGAGTTTTAGGATCATTAAAAAATATTCCAGAATTTTACGAACTATTTAACCTAGAGATGCCTGAAAATTTAATTAAAATATTTGAGTAATTAAAAATATAAAATTATAGTATTATGGATATCTTTATAAGTACTGACAATAAATTGGTTGAAATATCAATTTATAAAGATAATAATTATGTAATTTTTTATGATTATTTAACATGTAAAGAAATTAATAAACTAAAAAGTTATTTTTTAGATTCAGAATATGACACACATAGCATATATGGAACACTTAACAAAAATAATTTTTCAATAAATGAAATAAAAGAAGATGCTCCAGAATATGGTCAAATTAAAATGTTAGTTTCTAATAAATTTTATAAAAGACCAATTGATATTAATTATATAATTAAAGATATTTGTGAAAATAATCAAAGTTATGATTCTATTTCAATAGAACAAATTTATCAAGATGCGCTTAATAGTTTAACAGCACATACTATTGCTCTAAAAAATAATAATTATGGCTCTTCATCATTAACTGAAAATTTATCAGATTGTAATGATTCAGAAGATGATGAAGTTGAAGAATATATTGAACATACTATTGACTTTAATATGGTCAAAACATTAATAAATATTTAAAAATTACCTATATATTAAAATAAAAATATATAGATAATAATATATATAAATATGGAAAGTAATATGCTTTTAATGATAACTTTAGCCATCGTTTTAGCTTTAGTATTTTATAAACCAGAACCAAAAATAGAAGGATTTATCGCTACTACTGATAGTAGATGGACAAATGCTCCAAGTTGTACACAAGGTGGAACTCCATGTGGTGAAGGTTCTAAATGCATTAATGAAAGAGGTGTTGGTGTAGGTACTGGTGAATCTGGAAGATGTTTATCTTGTAAAAATAATAGTTTAGTTCGTTCTATTAGTGATATTGGATGTGCACTAGGACCTGTACCAATCACTTGTCCAGAATGTGAATTATAATTTAATTAATTCTTTTAAATCAATAGTTATTAATAAATATTGTTTATAATTTATTAATAGTTGATTATTAATTTTAATGCTTAATAAATTTATTTTTCTTTATTTGATTCAACTAATGTAATTAAAGCCGATCCATCTGACCAAAATCCCCACCCTTCAGAAAAATCTGGATCTTCTTTACCTCCTTTTATTATTGGCATTGATAATGATGTATTTAATCCAAAATTATTCAATTGTTCTCGAATTTTATATTCTTCAACAGTTAATTTTGTATCATTCATTGGTTTAGTTTCTAATTCTCTGGGTACATTATTTATCACAAATGATGTTATATGTGTTAAAGTTTTATAATATGATACTATTGTAGATTTGTCTTCAATATATCTAACTGCTTCTCTCCAAAAGAATCCACCTAAAGGTGATTCTTCTGCACTTGTAACAATACCAATAGGTTCTCCATATAATTGAGTTAATAAGTTTATCATATTAGTTTTTCTAGCTTCATCTAATGGTTGGAATGTAAATACATAAACAGAAAAATAAAAAGGATCACCACCTAATTGTTTTTTTAATCTAAAGTATTTATTTTTATATTTCAAATACTTTTGTTCGTAATTCATTATATATATTAGTTATAAAATTTATTTAGAATTTTTTTTAATCAACTTCTTACAACATTTTACATAATAATAAAAATAAGAAAATGGCCTTCGTATAGGTAGAAGTTATGGAACATATATAGGACAAGGAAAATGTTTAAACTGTAGAAATAGTGATATAGGAACTACACGTAGTCTACAATGTACTGATGGTCCAAATACAACAACTTGTAAAGAATGTCAATTATAATTTAATTAATTCTTTTTTAAATCAATAGTTATTAATAAATATTGTTTATAATTTATTAATAGTTGATCATTACTTTTAAAATAATTACCTATATATATATATATATATAAATATGGAAAGTAATATGCTTTTAATGATAACATTAGCTGTTGTTTTAATGTTAATTTTTTATAAACCAGAACACAATATAGAAGGATTTATCGACATATCTGATAGTAGATGGGTAAATGCACCTACTTGTAATTCACCTGGTCAATGTGGTAATGGTTTACTATGTATTAAACAAAATGGCCTTCGCAGAGGTTCTTCTTGGGGTGGAAGTTCTGGAAAATGTTTAAGCTGTACAAATGCTAATGAAGTTGGACTTAGCAATACACCATTATGTAATAATGGTCCAAATACAACAAATTGTAAAGCATGTGAAGTAGCTTAATTAATTCTTTTTTAAATCAATAGTTATTAATAAATATTGTTTATAATTTATTAATAGTTGATTATTATATTTATTAAATATTTTTTTGATATTACCTCCTTTTAGTTCATCAAAACTTAATAAATATTTAAATAGTTCAGTATACCCTCCAATAAATATTATATTTTTTAAATTATCTAATTGGATTTCAATATTTTGATTTTCATCGTATGTGAATTCATCTTTAATATAATATATTGCCGGAAATGTATTATGATTATGTTTTTTATAAATATAATTCATAATATCACTACCTCGATTTGTAATTACAGATTGAAATTTAATTTTTTTATTTATTAACAAGTTGATTGCATCAATAGAATACATACAACCAGATCTATAAAAAATTAAAAACATGATATGATATAAAAAGAATAATATTTTAATTTTAATTTTGTTTATTTTTATTATTATTAATTATTTTTAATATATATGAACAAGTTATTAATTTTATGTATTTTAACAGTTATGTTATATTTCTTTTTTTTCTATTTTCCAGATAATTTTTTTAATAACAATAATAGTATTAATAATCAATCAATTATAAAAATAAAAGATGACTCAGAAGAGAAAAAAATACAACATAACAAATTATCAAATAAAAGAATTACTTCTATAGATGATTCAGTTGTATCAGTTGATTTAACAAAAGGAGTATTTTATTCAGAAGAAAATTTATTTTCAGAAACAACCAATGATTTAATTAGTAATTCATATTTAGAACTATTAAATAATGTTTATAAAAAATTAAATTTAATAATGATATTTAATTTAATGGGAAAACAATATGATATTGTTTTTAATTTAGAATTATATAAAGATGATAAAATAACGAATGAGTTTATGTTAATGTTAAAGAATTATTTTGGAAATAAAGTATTTAATTATGAGAAAGAGTATGGTATATTATTTACAGGGGATTATTTAAATAATAATGGAACATCAAACTATAATTATAATAGATCATTAACACCAATAGATTCATCATTACCTACATTTATACCAGCAAATTCAATATGTATGGTAGGTATAAAAGATGATAATGGATTAAATATTGGATCACAATTTGCATTAAATTTGTACGATATATCAGATCAATTAATAATAAATAAATATAAATTATTACCTTTTGGTAAATTTACTATAGATCCAAAAAATGAACAATTAATAATTAAATATTATAATAACAAACTAAACGCAAATTTATTACCAAATATAAGTTATATTATTGATGTAAATAATAATGATAATGATAATATACTATTATAAATTTAAATAATTATCTAAATAATAATTATGGATAATTATTTGATATTAAATAAAATAACAGATATAGTTTGTAATAATGATATACATGTAAATAGAAAATTCAATGTAAAATCTGTTGAAAAATTTTTGTATAAATTTGCAAAACAAAATAATAACGTTTATATATTGTATTTAACTTATAATAATACACAATTATATTATCTAGTTACTAAAGACAATGAAAATATTAGAATTCAAAAACTTGATTATATTGATGTTGTATTGTATGAATCATTTATTAGAAATAAAACTATTGATGAACGTATTAATAATATTATTGAAAATGCAGAAAAACAATTTAATAGAGCTGGTGTCAATTTAACACCAGAAAAAATATTAGAATTAAAAAAAATGTTAAAATTTATTGGAAATAATGTTTATTATAATAACTTTTTTGTTAAAAAGGCAAGTGAAATATTAAAACAACAATTAGAAGCAGATATTAATAGTTATCTTAATAAAAAAGTTATTAATGAACAAGAAGGTGGTGTTTTAATAAAAATGTTAGAAGATCATTTTGAAAAACAACCAGACCCAACCGCATCAATGATTTTAACTGGTGTTTTAGAATTTATAGATTTATTGTTAATGATTGGCTCAGCTGTACCAGTAATAGGTACACCTATTGATGTTTTAAGTATATTATACGCAATATTACGTGGTACATGGACTGATATTATACCAGATTTAATTGGTTTTATACCAGTTATAGGTGATGTAGTAGGTACAGTAATGAAAGTATTTACTAAATTCACAAGAATTAGTGGTAAGATTGCAAAATATACAGCAAAATTTAATAAATTAAGCAAAATGGCAAAAAAAGCAAAAAAAGCATTAGATGTTGTTAGTTAGTGTCATAATATTTAATACTTGATATTTGTAATGGATTAAACCCTTTAACTGAATTTGTGAAATCAATAAAATTTATAGTGTTACTAAATTTTATTTGATTAGAATATTTTCCAATTGTGTCAATTATATTATTCATAACATAAGTAGTATTTTTACCTGTTATATTGTATAATTCTTTGGATAATAATATTTCTTGTTTTATGAAATATATTATTTTTTTTATTAAAGATTTCTCAGCTAAATAATAATATTTCCAAAATATATTTTTGCATTTTGGTTCTAATTTTAGTGTAGAATAAAATTTATACTCAGTTTTTATATCATTATATAATTCAGGATAATAGGTTATTTCTCCATTAGTTAAATTGTACCATAAAAGTGTATATTGATGTTTAATCATATTTGGATTTATTTTATTTATATTATTACCAGTACTAATTGGTATTGTAATTTTATTATTAATATCTAATAATTTAACTATTACAGCTTCATTTTTATTTATTTCATCTAAAAAATACATATTATCTAAATTTAAATTAAAATTAAAAATACATTTATAGTAATCTTCAAAAAAATCTTTCCATATAACATTATTTAAATATTGTTTAATTTGTATGTTGTTATTTTTTATATCATCATTTATTTTAGCTACTATTGGATCCATTGGATCAATATGACTTATATTTTTTAGTATTTCATTTTCAATTGACATATTTAATTCATCAATTAAATTATTAAATGTGTCTGTGTTTTCTGGATTAGTATTATATTGATCAGATATTTTTTCATTTAAAAAGTCATTAATATCGTTACATATAGGATAATCATATGTTTTTGCTATTTTATTATAATATTTTGTTTTACAATTTATATAAAATTTTACAACATCAGTAAATAATATGTAGATTTCACTAATATCATTCATTCTAATAAATATATAAAATATTAAAAAATTGAAAAAATTGTTTAATGTTAGTTTCATTAGTTTTTTTAACTTTTTAGGCAAGAAAGAACTTAGGGGCACCGTCCAAAGAACCGGTAGTGATATTATCATGTGTCGAGATACAGACATAAAATGTACAAATAAAAAATATAAGATGTCGTTAGATAGTGGAAATCAAGATACTTATAACAGGATTGGAGTGAGTATCTTGCATCGAAATGAAGATGAAAAATTTATTCTTCGAGATACAGAAGTAAAATGTACAAATCAGAATACTCATGGAACATTTGAAGTGAGTAGTTTATATGGAAATGAAGATATGGACTTTATTGATCAAGACATAGAATATACGGATACTCATGGAACATTTGAAGTGAGTAATACAGTATTTTATCAATGTGATCTTGAGAAGTCAGATGATAAACAGAATATTGATCAGCGTCGTTTTATTAACAATCAGAAGGAAATTAACGCTGATGATAGGGCGAAAAAAAAAGCACAGAAGAAATCTGCCAAAAAAAAGCGTGTACATAAAGCCAAGGTGAAGGAATCAAGACTAAAAACACTATTATCAGCATTGCCTGGTGATATGGCAATGTTTATAATTTTTAGTAGGTTTGGAAAAGAATATACATGTGGACTTGTTAAGCGAATATCAGAAGATTTACTATTGAATTTAGTAGAAACATCAAATGATTTATATAGAAAATATGTTGATTTTTCTGATCCAATCGGAAAGTTACAATTGAAAAATCAGATTAAAATTGGACATTATGCTTTAGTATATAAGTCTGATGATAATTGGGAATCATTTGGTATTCCTAGTGATTTAACTTCTAGATTTAATGGTTTTATTAAGTCTAGTTTTTTGCCATCACCAAATCTTAATGATTCATGTCTAGGACGTGTAACTATGTATATTAAAGGTAAAGGTAAATCATTGGATATTGAAGTTAATTGTGACGCAACAGCTAAAGATTTTTTGTCACGTATGCGCGATGAAGATGAAGAGTTGGAGAAGACTGATGAACAGTTAATGGCTGAAGAAGAGGAAGCTCGTTTGGCTGCAGAAGAAAAAGCTTATGATGATATGGTGATGAATGAATTTCTTACATGGCAGATATCACAATTAAAATCTGTTAAAGAATTGGAGAGTCATTGTGTGTTAGATGAATTAAAACCAATAAAACAAGAAAAATCTCAAATACACAATATGAAGCAACAAATGAAGCTAAATAATACTATACCATTAAATAAGTTTTTAAATATTCGTAAAGCGGAAATTAAAGATCAATTTTTAAAAACTATTTGTCCTCAAACTCAAGATGTTGAGCGATATCCTTTTGGTTGTCGTTTTTCAAATTGTCGTTTTAGTGGTCATCCTATTGATTGGGATCCAAAAGAAAATAAGCGAAAATATAAGATTGCAAGAAAGGATGCAGCTGCACAGTTAATTAAAAATGACATAAAAACCATAGAATATGATGGTATGATAACTGAAACAAATGAATATCATATTTTAATGAATGAATATCATTATAAATTAGTTAAAGATGACATTAAATTAGGTGAAGATGACATTAAATTAGGTGAAGATGACATTAAATTAGGTGAAGATGACATTAAATTAGGTGAAGATGATATTAAATTAGGTGAAGATGATATTAAATTAGATGAAGATGATATTGTTATTAATAATAGATCAAAATATTGCATAAAATGTAAATTTAAATTGCGTTGTTCTAGAAGAAATACATGTGTTTTTGTTCATCCAGACCAGTTATGTCGTCACGGTTTTGATGTTTGTAATGACGAAATATGTATATTTTTTGAAAATTACAAACAAATACATAATAAATAGATTATTTAAATGTGCAAGCGTATGTAGTAAGTGTTCGTTTTGGAAGTCAGGTCAGTGTAAACTGCCATATTTATAAAGATAAAATATGCTACCTGTAATCTTTTGTTTTGTGTGTTTTTGTGTGTTTTTGTGTTTTTTACAAAAAAAGAAGAAA